>CETH01002072.1_pt1 | contig 14320 bp, 9 predicted proteins | sample 361461 | NCBI WGS metagenome assembly CETH01 (sample SAMEA2622695, study PRJEB7988) | marine metagenome | isolation source: saline water (ENVO:00002010), including
TTCTTTGAAAAAAATTGTGTTTGAAATCTGGCACTAAATTGATGGGGCTTTATTTAAAGCAACGTATTTTTTTATAAATTCGTCTATTTGCATATATTCTTGTTTATTAGAATCCAATCTTCTAATAGTTACTGCATTAGAGTCAACTTCTTTTTTTCCACAAATTAACAGCATAGGGACCTTTGCATTTGAATGTTCTCGAATTTTATAATTTAAATTATGACTTTTTAAATCTACTTCACAGGATATCCCTGCATTCTTAATTTTTTTATTAATTAATTGAGCATATTCATTAAAATCTTCTGATATAGGTATTACTACACCTTGAACAGGTGAAATCCAGAAAGGTAATTTACCTGAATAGTTTTCTATTAAAATTCCTATGAATCTCTCGAGTGATCCAAATAAAGCTCTGTGAAGCATTACGGGAATTTTTTTTGAACCATCTTTATCAACATAACTGGCTCCTAATCTTTCAGGTAAATTTAAATCAACCTGTAATGTACCACATTGCCAATCTCTACCAATTGCATCTCTTAAAACAAATTCTATCTTTGGGCCATAAAATGCACCCTCACCTTTGTTAATACTGTACTCTAATTTTGATGCTTCTACAGCTTTTATTAAAGCTGCCTCAGATTTATCCCATACCCCATCATCTCCGACTCTTAAATCTGGTCTATCTGAGTATTTTAAAATCACATTTTCAAATCCTAAGTCTTTATAAATTTCTAAAATTAAATTAGTAACAGACAAACATTGTTCGGTTATTTGATCCTCTGTACAGAAAATGTGAGCATCATCTTGAGTAAATGCTCTTACTCTTAAAAGTCCATGTAATGCACCTGATGGTTCATACCTATGTACTTTACCAAATTCAGACATTTTAAAAGGCAGATCTCTATAACTTTTAAGTCCTTGATTAAAAACTTGGACACATCCAGGGCAGTTCATTGGTTTAATTGCAAATATTTTCTGATCTGGCGTTTCTGAAGTGTACATATTAGCACCAAACTTTTCCCAATGACCAGATTTTTCCCATAGAGATCTATCTAAAATTTCAGGTGTATTTATTTCTTTATACCCTGCTTGATCTTGTTTGAGTCTCATATACGAAACTAATTTTTGAAATAGTTTCCACCCTTTTTCATGCCAAAAGACTGCTCCAGGACTTTCCTCTCTAAAATGAAAAAGATCCATTAGTTTCCCTAACTTTCTATGATCACGTTTTTCTGCTTCTTCGATTCTTTTTAGATATTCATCTAGATCTTTTTTTGTTGCCCAGCTAGTTCCATAAATTCTTTGAAGCATCTCATTATTTGAATTCCCTCGCCAGTATGCTCCTGCAACTTTAGTTAATTTAAAAAATTTACCAATTCTTCCTGTTGATAGTAAATGTGGTCCTCTACAAAGATCGTACCATTTTCCATGGAAATAAATAGAAACCTCATTTCCCTCAGGTATCATATCCACTAGCTCAACCTTATATTTTTCACCTAATTTATGATAATGATCTTTTGTTTTTTTTCTTTCCCATACTTCCCTTCGGGTTTTTTCGTCTTTCTCAACAATTTCCATCATTTTTTTTTCTATTTTTTCCAAATCGTCTGGTGTGAATGGTTCCTTTCTAGAAAAATCATAATAAAAACCATCTTTAATTGCTGGACCAATTGCTAATTTAGTACCAGGAAAAAGTTCTTGAACTGCCATAGCCATAATGTGAGTAGTATCATGTCTTATTGCTTCAAGACCTTCTGGGTCTTTAGATGTAAAAAATTTTATTGAACAACTTTCTTCAACTTCGTAATATAAATCTCTTAGTTCACCATCAACACTCATTATCAAAGCTTGCTTAGATAGAGATTTGCTTATTTTCTCAGCAATTTCTAATCCTGAGACTTTTTTTGGGAAATTTATAATATTTCCATCTGGTAGCGATACATTAATCATTAATTAATTAACTTTTTATACTCTGAATAAGTAGAAAAACACATTTTTTCAACATTAAATTTTTTAATTACATTTTTTCTACCTTCATTACCTATACTTTTTAATATTTTCTCTTCCATGCTCAATACTCTCATTATTTTTTCACTTAAGGATTTTGCATCTCCAGTTTCAAATAAAAAACCAGTTTTTTCATCAACTATGGTTTCATTTGATCCTCCAATATTACTTGCGATAATTATTTTTTCCATTGATTGAGCTTCGACTGCAACTCTACCAAACGCTTCTGGTTCAATTGATGCTGATACAACTATATCAGAAATTTTGTAAGCTAAAGCCATATTTTTGCAGTTTTCAATAAATTTTAATTGCTTTGACATTCTGTACTGTTCACTTAGACGAATTAGTTTTTTTTTATACAAATCTCTACCTTGTTCACTTCCCAAAATAACTGCATAAAAAGCCTCGTATCCAAGTTCAATATTTACTAAATTTATAGCTTCAATAAATAATTCCTGTCCTTTCCATGTTGTAAGCCTTCCTGGCATTAAAATTATTTTTTTATTCTCTTCGATTTCCCATTTTTTTTTAAGTTTTATTTCATCGCTTTCAATTAATGAAGTTTGGTCAAAATAATCAACATTTATTCCTCTAAATATAACCAATAATTTTTTTTTTAAATCAATGAATTCTGAGTAATTTTCTTTGATGTGTGAAAAAATAAAATTTGATCCTGCTATTATTAGTTTTGATCTGACCATAATTGAATTATAGAATTTTTTTAATTTAGAATTAAAATTATATGTACCGTGAAATGTTGTAACAAAATTTCTTCTAGTAATCTTTGTTGCTATATAACAAGACCAGGCTGGAGCTCTACTTCTAGCATGGACGATATTAATATTAAGAAAAAATATTATAAAGATTAAAAATATTGAGTTAAATAAAATTAAAATTGGATTCTTGCTTTGTACTGGTAGTCTGATTATTTTAACTTTTTTTTTATCAACAAATTTGATTAAATCACCTCCGCTTGTAACTATATAAGACTTACAATTTTTCTCATAAAGGTAATGCGCAATATCATAACACCCTGTTTCCGCTCCCCCGTATCCAAGCTTAGGTATGACTTGCAAAATTTTTATTTTTGATGGCATTTCTATGCTTATAATATTATCATAACTTATCTGTAAAACTTATGCCAAAATTTAAATTTATTAAAATTTCTAATAAAAAGAAAATAAGATATTTGTTTAACAATACATCAGGGGATATTTTTGTAGTTTTTTTACATGGTTTTAAATCAGATCTTGAAGGAGAAAAACCAAAAACACTATTTAAATTTTGTAAAAAAAATAAAATAGGTTTTTTAGCTTTAGAATATTCTGGCCATGGGAAATCATATGGAGAATTTGAAGACGGTACTATCTCGAGTTGGACTCAAGACACCATAAAAATTATCAGAATGAAATTAAAAAATAAAAATTTAATCTTGGTTGGCTCAAGTATGGGCGGATGGATTGGACTTAATCTTATAAGATATTTTAAAAAAAGGATTCTTGGATTTATAGGGATAGCTCCAGCGCCTGAATTTTTAGAGAGATTAATATGGAATAAGCTCACAAAAAAAATTAAGAGAAAATTAATCAAAGAAAATTTTCATATTTTTAGTCATGGAGGTTACGAATATAATATTTCTTATAATTTGATAAAGGATGGAAGAAAAAATAAAATATTTAATAAAATTTTTAATAATAAACTCATTCTTACAATTTTTCATGGAAGAAGAGATGATGTTGTTCCAATTTTTATTTCAAAAAAAATTATGGGAATTTTTAAAAATGCCAAAAAAAAATTAATTATTATAAAAAATGGTGATCATAGTTTATCGAAAAAAAACAACTTGAGACAACTGACAAATGAGATTAAATTAATCTATGATAAATTAAGACCTTCTCGAATAGTGGGATAAATTAATTTATAATTAAAAAACTTTTTCGCTTTACTATTTTTTACCTGCTTAGAGGCCAAGTAAAATTCTTTCAGGGTTGAATTTTTAATATCATTAAAATCTAAAATAGATGGCGATTTTAAAGTATATTTCTTCAATACTTCATTTAGTATTTCCTCATTAGAAATCGGTTTGTCATCAGCAATATTATAAATTTCACCTGACTTAAAATTTTCTAAACTGCTTAATAAAAATCCTGAAATATCTTCCAAATGAATCCTTGAGAATTTATGATTCTCTTTTTTAATGATTGTGGAGTTTTTTTTTTTTATTCTTGTTATTAAATTTTCTTCTTTTGAATATATGCCTGCAAGTCTAAAGATTTGAATTGGGTATTCTTTTGATAATGTTTTCCATTTATTTTCAATCTCAAGTCTAATTTTACCTTTCTGACTATTTGGAATTAATTTTGAATTCTCATCAACCCAGTCGCCTTTATGATCTCCGTAAACACTTGTTGATGATAAATAAGTAATCCATTTAGAGTAATTTAGAAGATCATAATTTGATCTAAGTAATTCTAAAAAAAGATCTTTTGAATTTATTGGAGGTGTTGATACAAGGATATGGCTGAATTTTTTGATTTCATATAACAAATTTTTATCAAATCTATTTTCATCAAAGTTTAGATTAGTAAACTTTAAATCAAGATATTTATATTCCCCAGTTTTTTTTCTACTAGTAGTAAGTAAGTTAACTTTTATTTTACGTTTTAGAAGATTTTTAATAAATTCTTTTCCAACTTGACCAAAACCAAAACAAAATAAGTTAATTTCTTGCATTAACTTGCAAGATTGCTTTGCTTGTTAGTTATCGGTTTATCAAGTTTATCCAGCATTTCTTTTGGACAAATTTGATAAAAGTTCATAATTTCCTGATCAAAATTTTCTAAGATTTTCTTTGAAACTTCTGAATTTGTTTCTTGGAAGTGTTTTTGAATTAATAATTTTAAATTATTTATCCAAAACTGTGTTTCTAATTTTTGCCATACTATAGTCTCTGGATTTGCTTTATTTTGGAAGGTTTGATCTGGATCATAGACAAAACCCATGCCCCCTGTCATTCCTGCGCCAAAGTTATCACCAACGTCACCTAATATAACAATTGTTCCACCAGTCATGTATTCACATCCATTTGATCCACAACCCTCGATAACTGCGGTGGCTCCTGAATTTCTAACTGCAAATCTTTCACCTGCTTGGCCAGCAGCATATAAATTTCCAGACGTAGCGCCATAAAGAACTGTATTTCCAATTATTGTATTTTCTTTTGAGACAATATTGCTTTCATCTTGAAGTTTTATTGAGATAGTTGCTCCAGAAAGCCCTTTTGCTACATAATCATTAGCATCACCTTTCAATATAAGCTTTAAACCTTTAATTCCAAAAGCACCAAAAGACTGACCGGCAGAGCCTTTAAAATTAAGCTGGATGCTCTCGGGTTTTATTTTATCTTCTCCATATTTCTTATAAAGATAATAAGAAATTCTGGTTCCTACAGCTCTATTTGTGTTTTTAATTGTAAATTCTTTTTCAATTTCTTTTCTATCCTCTATATCTTTTTCTAAGTAAGGCCAAATTTTTTGATCTAATGTATCAGGTACTTCATTTATAATTTGTTTTTCACAATATCTTTTGTTCTTCCCTGGATCAGCTTGTACAAATAGTGGATTCAAATCTAAGTCATCTAAATTGGAAGAGCCCTTACTTACTTGTCTTAATAAATCTGTTCTACCAATTATCTCGTTCAAATTTTTAAAACCAAGTTGAGCTAGAATTTCTCTGACTTCTGAAGCAATAAAAGTGAATAAATTTACAATTTTATCGGGCGTTCCGACAAATTTTTCTCTCAGTTTTTCATCTTGTGTACAAACCCCTACTGGACATGTATTTGAATGACACTGTCTAACCATTATACATCCCATAGCAACAAGTGCGGTCGTTGCAACACCAAATTCCTCTGCTCCCATCATGGCTGCGATAACTACATCTCGTCCAGTTTTTATACCTCCATCTGTTCTAAGAGTAACTTTGTGTCTTAAATTATTCAGAGTTAAGACCTGATTTGCTTCAGTAAGACCCATCTCCCAGGGTATACCAACATATTTTACACTTGTTTGAGGTGTTGCACCTGTCCCACCTGAATGCCCTGAAATTAATATTATATCTGCTTTTGCTTTAGCTACTCCTGCTGCAATGGTTCCAATACCTGAAGATGCAACTAATTTTACACCTACTCTAGCATTAGGATTGATTTGTTTAAGGTCATAAATTAATTGCGCTAAATCCTCTATTGAATAAATATCATGATGAGGAGGAGGAGAAATCAATGTAACACCAGGTGTAGAATGGCGTAACTTTGCAATTTCATCAGTTACTTTAAAGCCTGGAAGCTGTCCCCCTTCTCCTGGTTTTGCTCCTTGAGCAATTTTGATTTCAATCTCATTACAATTGTTTAAGTAATCTATTGTTACTCCAAATCTTGCAGAAGCAATTTGTTTTACTCTAGAGTTTGCTGTATCTCCATTATCTAAAATTTTAAATCTTGATTTATCTTCTCCACCCTCACCACTACACGAGGCGCCTTTAATTCTATTCATACCAACAGCTAATGTTTCATGAGCTTCTTTTGATAAGGCTCCATGAGACATACTTCCACTTCCAAATCTTTTTAAAATGTCTTCTATTGGTTCAACTTCATTAATACTAATAGATTTTTTTTCTTTGAAACCAACAAGATCCCGTAAGCTTATTGGAGGCAAATCATATATACCTTGTGCGTATTTTTTATATATTTCATACGAGCCTTTGCTAACTGCTGTTTGCAACATGTGTATTAATCTTCCTTGGTACTGGTGTGTTTCACCAGTTTTTCTATATCTATAAATTCCACCAATTGGGAGTACATTATTGGTTTTTGAAAAGGCTTGTTGATGAATATTTCTTACTTTTTTTTCTATACCTGTAAGTCCTATTCCAGATATTTTTGAGAGCACTCCAGGGAAAAAGTTATTAACAATTGTCCTACTTAATCCAACAGTTTCAAAATTACATCCACCCCTATAAGAACTTATTACAGAAATTCCCATCTTTGACATTATTTTAAGCAAACCTAAATTAACTGATTTGATATATCTTCTTACACATTCATCAAATTCAAAGTTGCCAAATAACTTTTTATTAAAACGTTGATGCAAACTGTCAAATGCTAAATACGGATTAACTGTTGTTGCTCCTACACCAATTATAGTTGCAAATGAATGCGTATCCATCGCATCTCCTGTTTGGACATTGATTGATGCGTAACCTCTTAATTTAAGTTTTACTAAATAAGTATTTATAGCTCCTACTGCAAGCAATATAGGAATTGGTAATCTATTATCTGAAACATTTTTGTCCGTCAAAACAATTTGGGTGAAACCTTGTCTTACTGCAATTTCAGCTTCTTTTTTTATATTATCTATAGCTTCCTCTAAACCTTGCTTTACTGAAAATGTGCAATCTATTTGTTTAATATTTTCTCTAAAATAGTTTATGAACTTATCAAATTGTGTATTTGAGAGTATTGGGCTTTCTAAAACATAAATATTTTCCTCTGTTAGTGTATTAAAATCTAAAATATTTCCAAGATTTCCAAATCTAGTTTTTAAACTCATTACTTTGTTTTCTCTTAGCGAGTCGATTGGAGGATTTGTTACCTGGCTGAAGTTTTGTCTAAAGTAATGATAAAGTGGTCTATATTTATCTGACAAAACTGCTAGCGGTGTATCGTCTCCCATGGATCCAGTTGCTTCCTTAGCATCCTCTGCCATTGGGTGCAAAATTAACTCTAAATCTTCTAAACTATAACCAAATAAATATTGTCTTTCCCTGAGCTCATTTCCCTCAAAAAAACTCTTCTCATTCTGTATTGGAAATTTTTTATCAAGATCAATTATTTGATTATTAAAATGCTTATACTCTTTAGCTAAATAGTTTTTTATCTGAGTATTTCTAAAAATTTTTCCTTTCTCAATTCTTATACCTAAAATTTCACCAGGACCTAGTCGACCTTTTTCAATTATTTTTTCCTCATTTATGTCTATCATTCCTGTTTCTGAACCTGCAAATAAAAGTTTATCATTTGTTACAGTATATCTCATCGGTCTTAATCCATTACGATCTGACGCAACGATAACCCATTCATTATCTGTTCCTGCGATTGCAGCTGGTCCATCCCATGGTTCCATTGAGCTATTTAAAAAATTGAACAATTGTAAATGTTCTTTTGGAAGTACTTTACTTTTTTTTGACCATGCATCTGGTATAAGCATTAATTTAGCCAAGGGCGCTGAGTGTCCTGAAGTAGTAAGTAATTCAAAAACATTATCTAATGAAGCAGAGTCCGAGTTTCCTGATGGTATTACAGGCTTTAAATTTTCTATATTTTGGAAAAGTGGAGAATGCATTTCTTGTTCATGTACTTTCATCCAATTTATATTACCTTTTAAAGTATTTATTTCTCCGTTGTGAGCTAATGACCTAAACGGCTGAGCTAAATCCCAACTTGGAGCTGTATTTGTTGAAAATCTTTGATGAAAAATTGAATATCTTGACACAAATCTTTCATCTTTAAGATCTGGATAAAAATCATCTATAGCCTCAGCTAAGAACATTCCTTTATAAATTATAGATTTAGAACTGAATGAGCATATATAAAAGCCATTTAACTGATTATTAGTAGCTTTTTTTTCTATAATTCTCCTTGTTTCATATAGTGATCTATTAAGTTCTTTATCTCTAATTTTTTTATTATTATGTTTAAAAAGAATTTGGGTTATCTCAGGTCTTGTTTGTTCTGCTTTTTCTCCAAGGACAGAGGGATTGACAGGTACTTGCCTCCAACCGTAAATATTAAAATTATTTTTAGTTAATTCACTTTCTACAATAGTTCTACATGACTCTTGAGCACTATAATCATTTCTTGGCAAAAAAATCATTCCAACACACAGATCAGAATTATCATGTGAGTGACCTGTAACTTCAATTTTTTCAATAAAAAAGTCTGTAGGTATTTCTATATGGATGCCTGCACCATCACCAGTTTTACCATCGGCATCAATTGCACCTCTATGCCAAACAGCTTTTAAAGCTTCGATTCCAGATTTAACTACTTTTCTTGATTTTTTTCCCTCTGTTGAAACAACTAATCCAACACCGCAAGCATCATGTTCCATATTTTCATGATAAACATGATTTTGTTTTAATTTTTTTAAGTTTTTTTTTCTTATATTTATCATGCAACTTTTTTTTTGACCTGAATTTTATTTTTTAAGAATTTATCAATATGATCTGATGCATCTCTTCCATCCTTTATTGCCCAAACAACTAAGGAAGCACCCCTAACAATATCTCCTGCAGCAAACACTCCTGGAATTGACGTTTCCATGGTATCAAAGTCAGCTTTGATCGTGCCCCATCTAGAAACCTGTAAATTTCTCTCACCAAATAATTCAGGTAAATTTTCTGGATCAAAACCAAGGGCTTTGATAACTAAATCAGCTTTAATTTCAAAATCAGAATTTTCTTCTTCAATAGGCTTTCTTCTTCCACTCTCATCTGCTTCACCTAATTTCATTTTTGAAGCTTTAACACTTTCAACTTTATTTGAACCTGTGAATTCTTTTGGGCTAGAAAGCCAAACAAATTCTACTCCCTCTTCTTCAGCATTTATTACCTCACGTGCTGATCCAGGCATATTTTCTTTGTCTCTTCTGTACAAACATTTTACTGATTTGGCATTTTGCCTTACTGATGTTCTAACGCAGTCCATTGCTGTATCACCCCCACCAATTACAACAACATCTTTTCCTTCTGCATTTAATACACCACTATCAAATAATTCAACTTTATCTCCTAATCCCTTTTTATTTGAAGCAGTTAGAAACTCCATTGCTGGAAAAATATTTTTTAACTCACTTCCAGGTAGATTTATTTCTCTTGCTTTATATACTCCTGTGGCTATTAAAATTGCGTCATGTTTTTCTTTTAATTCTTGAAATGATTCATCTTTGCCTATTTCAAAATTATTTATAAATTCTATTCCACTGTCTGCTAAATATTTAATTCTTCTTAAGACCACATGCTTTTCAAGCTTAAAATTTGGAATTCCATAAATTAACAATCCACCTGCTCTATCGTATCTATCGTAAACTGTTACCTTATAATTTTTTTTCCTTAATTCTTCGGCGCATGCTAGTCCTGCTGGACCAGCTCCAATTATTCCTACACTTTGATTTATCTCGTTTTTTACTTCGATAGGTTTAATCCAGTTATTTTCCCAGGCAGTCTCCGTCAAAAATTTTTCGACAGATCCTATAGTAACCGTTCCATGTCCCGACTGTTCAATTACACAGTTACCCTCACACAGTCGATCTTGTGGACATATTCTTCCACAAACTTCAGGCATATTATTTGTGCTTTGTGAAAGTCTATAAGCTTCTTCTAATCTACCTTCTGCGGTTAATTTTAGCCAGTCAGGTATATTATTGCTTAATGGGCAATGGACTTGACAAAATGGAACTCCACATTGAGAACATCTACTTGACTGAGTTTTGGCTTTTTCGTCTATAAATTCTCTATAAATTTCATTAAAATCCTTATTTCTCTCGTCTATAGATCTTTTAGGTGGGGTTTGCTGACCTATTTCCACAAATTTTAACATTTTATCTGACATATTGAGCCGCTTATATATCATAAGATAATTTGAAAAAAGGTTATAAAGGTAAGTATTATTTACCTTATTTTGAAAAAAATCCCCTTTTTTAGGCATTTTTTAATTATGTGCATATGTAATATGCATTAAACGTATTGCTTTAATTTCAAAATATATAGTTTACCAATAAAATTGATGTCATTGATTTATCTTCAAACTCTTATTTTATCAATAATTCAAGGAGTATCAGAATTTATTCCTGTTAGCTCATCAGCACACTTAATTCTATTTTCAAATATTTTTAAAAGTTACAAAAGTTCAGTTTTAATAGATGCTAGTTTACATTTAGGTTCACTAATAGCAATCATGCACTATTTCTTCAGGGATTTAATTGATTTTTCTAATAATAGGAAAATTTTGAATTTAATTGTTATTGGCTCGATACCCTTAATTATAGTAGGTTATTTTTTTTATGAATATAATATTTATGAAAATTTACGTAATATCAAAATCATTGCGTGGTCTACATTAGCTTTTGGAATTTTATTATATTTTTCTGATAAATTTAATGCATCTCAGTCATTCGAAAAAAATTTAAATTTAAGAAATATATTTATAGTAGGATTGTTCCAGATCTTAGCTTTAATACCAGGTGCTAGTAGAGCAGGTATTGTAATAACTGGCTCTAGGTTTCTAAATTTTAATAGATACGATGCCGCTAAGATATCCTTTATCTTGTCTATCCCAGCCTTGTTAGGTGCAAGTCTACTAACTTTAAAAGACTTACTTATAAAAGAAGAGATAATAAATTCTAATATAATATTAGCCGTAATTTTTTCATATATATTTTCATATCTTACTATTAAGTATTTTTTAATTTATACAAAAAATTTCTCTCTAAATATTTTTGTTATATACAGATTAATGTTATCTTTTATTTTATTTTACTTTATTTATTTTTAACTCAGGTACTATTTGAGATATAAGAACTCCTAAAATTATAAATATACATCCAATAATATTATTTAAGTTGAGTATTTGACTTAATAAAAACCATGCAGCGATAGTTGCAATAACACCCTCTAAAGAAAAAATAATAGCTGCTGGAGTTGGAGTAATATTTCTTTGTGCATAAATCTGTAAAACAAACGCAAAACCACCAGATAATATTCCTGCATAAAGTATTTGGTAAGTTTGTTTAAAGACTCCTCCAATATTTATTTCTTCAAAAACTATTGCGCCAATGATTGAAAGAACTGAAACAACCATAGTTTGAATAAGTCCTATTAATATAGGAAGATTAAAATTTTTAATTACTTTTCCAACATAAATAATATGAAGAGCCCAAAATACAGCACATAATACAACAAGCGCATCACCTTTTCTAATAGTTGCATCGTGAAAATTTGTGAGTAAATAACCACCAAGAAGACACAAAATTACTGAAGGCCAATTACTCCAATGAATTTTTTCTTTGAATAGAAAAAAAACTATTATTGGAACCATAGGCACATAAAAAATTGTAAAAAAAGCTGCGTTGGCAACATCCGTAAATTGAAGTGAAATTTGCTGTAAAGCAGACCCTAAGAATAGAAATACCCCTATTAAAAAGGAATATTTAAAGAATTCATTACTATTTTCTAATAGCTCTTTTTTAATTTTTTTTTTTTCGAAATATAAAAAAAAGGGTAGCAAAACTAAAAATCCAACAAAAAATCTTACACCGTTAAATAAATATGGACCGATAAACTCCATGCCGGTATCTTGGGCTATAAATGTTGTACCCCAAATAAATGTACATCCCAACGCACTTAATATTGAAATTGATTTAGACATTTGAGCGGAACTTATAATTATATAGCTAATTTAAAAGCAAAATTTTTACCTAAATTATCCCTAATCTCATTGCAAAATCTTGCAGCTTCAGCACCATCAATAATTCTATGATCATAAGACAAAGAAATTGGCAATATAGTTCTTGTTGTAAATCGATCCCCTAATAAAATTTGTTTCTTATTTGATTTACTTACTCCTAAAATTGCCACCTCGGGATAATTAATAATGGGTGTGAAGAAACTTCCTCCAATACCTCCAAGACTAGATATTGTCATTGATCCTCCATAAAATTCCTTCTTATCAATTTTTAAATCTCTACATTTTTGTGCAACCTCTCTTAATTCTGATGATAAATTTTGAATATTTTTTTTTTCAACTTGTCTTATTTTGGGAACCATTAGACCATTGGGAGTATCTACAGCAATACCTATGTGAAAATATTTTTTAAAAGTAATTTTTCCACTACTCATATCCTCAATAGAAGAATTAAATGATGGAAATTTTTTTAGAGCTGCAACTAAAGCCTTCATAATAAATGCTAACGGGGTAATTTTTAATTTTTCACCAGTATAATAATCTGTTAATGAATTTCTAAATTCTTCCATTTCAGTAATGTCAATTTCATCATGATGTGTAACATGCGGAATTGTATTAAAAGAATTTACAAGATGTGGTGCTGCTAACTTTTTAATTCTTGGTATATCTTTTACATCAATCTCACCAAATTCAGAGTGGCTATATTCAATTTTATTTTGTAAATTTTTATTTTTTATATCTTTATTTAATGGCTCTTTTTGATTTAGGCCTACCTTAATGAAGTTTTTAACATCCTCTTCTGAGACCCGACCAAATTTTTCAGATCCAGGAATTATATTTATATCAGCCCCAAGTTCTCTTGCAAATTTTCTTACTCTAGGACTGGCTAGTACTAATTTATCTGTTTTGTCAATATTAAGTATATTAGTTTTGATCTCTTTTTTTTCTAAAGGTTTTTCAATAGGTTGTTGGATTTCTTTTGTGTCATTGATTTGTTTAATATCTTTTTGTATATTTTCTTTTTGAAACAACTCTATTTTAAGTATTAAATCTCCTTCTGAAACCTTGTCGCCTACTTTTACATTTATATTTGATATTTTACCTGAATGATCTGATGGCACTTCTACACTTGATTTATCACTCTCAAGAGTAATAATTGAGTCACCTTTGATGATTTCTTGTCCAATTTTTACCAAAATTTCGATAATTTCGACATCTTTGAAATCACCTATATTTGGTACTTTTATATCAATTACAGACATTAAACTTTAGTAGGCATTGGTTTTTCAGTATCAATTTTATATTTTTTAATCGCATCAACAGCATGTTTTGATGATAACAGTTGTTCATTTGCTAAAATACTCAATGCATACGTTGTTATGTAATTTTTATCTACTTCAAAAAATTTTCTCAAATTTTTTCTTGTATCACTTCTTCCATAACCATCTGTGCCAAGAGAGTAAAAACTTTTATCAATATAAGATCTAATTTGGTCTGAATTTAATCTCATATAATCTGAAGCCGCTAATATAGGGCCCTCAGAACTACCTAAACACTCTTCGATAAATGATTTTTTCTTTTTTTTATCTGGATGTAATAAGTTATATCTTTCAATTTCCATTCCATTTTTTCTTAACTCACTAAAACTTGTAACGCTCCAAACTTCGCTATCTATTTGATATTCTTCTTGCAGCATTTCTGCGGCATTTATCATTTCTCTTAAAATTGTTCCTGAGCCAAGTAACTGGATCTTTGTTTTTTTATATTTTGAAAATTCTTTAATTTTATACATTCCTT
>CETH01443722.1_pt1 | contig 14319 bp, 10 predicted proteins | sample 361461 | NCBI WGS metagenome assembly CETH01 (sample SAMEA2622695, study PRJEB7988) | marine metagenome | isolation source: saline water (ENVO:00002010), including
CCGCCCTTACAAGGCGGAAGTCCGGGGTTCGAGTCCCTGCTCGACCACACCTTTAAAGCCCTTCTTATTTAGAAGGGCTTTTTAGTTTAAAATTATATTGATAATCATTATAATATCTTGGATATTAATAATACTATCTTCATTAAGGTCGGCTGCAAATATTTGTATGCTGGAGAGTTCTATATCCCCTAATATAAAATTAATTACTATAACTAAATCTAATATATCAATAATACTATCTTGATTTAAATCTCCTGGAGTATAAATAAAAGAATCGAGTTGATTTATAAGAACTCTAATGCTTTCTTCTGTTGCAATTTTTGCAGTATCCCAATCAATATACCCTCCAACATGAATGTGCCCAGCTGATATGCAATTCTGTATATTATTAAATTGGTTTAAATCTCTATACCATGTACCGTGGTAGGCCATGAATTCAGAAACGTATCTTCCTGGATCTCCATTGATATCAATGTATGGATTTAATCCAATATCTAATTCAGATATAGCGCCAACAATTTGATCCATTGGCAAATTTGAATTTCTTAGATGAAATGCGTCTTCATTAGAATCTGGAGGATTAGGTGTTGGTTGAAATGGAGATGTGAAATCATTGTACCAATTAGTTCGATTGTATGCATTATATTCTAATTCCCAACTTTGATCCATATATCCTCTGCTAAATGTAATGATTGCAATGGGATTGTGTTGATTTGCAATAGGCCAAAAATCTTCAGATGTATCTTGATAATCTACTTCTATATCTCCAAAGCCTTGCCCGCAACTTGAACAATCAGGATTGGAAAATTCAGGAAAATATGAAATAATATCATAACCTCTATTTTCCCAATTATCTCCTTGCCATCCATTTGGGTTTAGACTCTCATTTTGACTAAAGTGTCTAATCATTTCATTTGTAGGGGGCCAATATCCTGTAACTAGTATAGTTGGTTCTTCTCTTTGATTGTTTCGTTTGTATAATATACTTTTTTCTTTAATATTGTATTTCCTTTTAAGGAGTTTATAGCTAGATATTTGTATAGGTAAATATTTTATAGAATCTGAAATATTTACTTCTATGATTATTGAATTCATATTTAGAGGCTTTGATTGAATTATTTGATTGTGCTCATAATATGGACCACTAAATATTTCTTTATTATTACTATTTAATATGAAAATTTTTTTATTTTGCTTATTAAGTAATGAAAATTCAATGTGAAATAATTCATCTATATCTAGATTTATTCCTATTTGACAAATACTTTTATTACTGTTTATAGTAGAACACTCCATAGGTATTTCTACATTTAGAATATCATTAATGTTATAAAAAGAAGTTTTATTTGTACTGTTTAAATGCGATAGAGGAATTTCATGATTTATTAATTGCATCCATCCTATATTAACAATAATTAGAGTTATAATATATTTATATATAAAAGTCATAATTGTTTTATCCTGATAAGTAAAATAATATTAAATTAATAATATAGAATTAATTTATGTTAAATTAATTAAAAAGAGAAAAGAAATGAACCTATTTGATAAAGATTTAATTATAACACTTATATTGCTATTTTCTACTAATGCATTAGGTTATATGTATTCTTATTTAATTGCATCTAAAAAAATAGGCGTTAATATGCAAATTCAGCCAAATTCAAATAGAGAATTAAAATATTTAAGGAAACATACTCCATTATTTATTATTAATGTATTTACTTTGATGTTTTTTGTTTTTATAGGCTTTTTATTTTTTAAAGATTTTATTATAAAGCCGCAAGCTGATTTCTATTTTACACAAATTTCATTTCAATTATTTATTATTTTAATTTTTGATGATACATTTTTTTATTTTTTACATAGGTTGATGCATGAAAATAAATATATTTATTCTAAAGTTCATAAAATACATCATAGGGCCAACTCTCCCATACCAATTGATTATATCTATGTACACCCTTTAGAGTGGATGTCTGGCTTTATAGGCCCCTTTATAGGAATATTATGTATGGGTGGAGTATCTTTGTATACTTTTTGGATGTATCTTTTTATACGAAATTTTCATGAAATTGCGATTCATTCAGGTTTAAAAACATCAAATTTATTTTCTTTAATTCCTTTTTATGGTACAAATGAACATCATGATGTTCATCATGCAAAAAGAGAAGGAAATTATTCTTCTACATTTACAGTATGGGATTATATTTTGAAAACAAAAATATAATTTTGTGATATTAATTTCATTTTTTATTATTAAATATTATTAATTTTTAGATATTTTAATAAAAAGGCTAGTATGTTTATTGTTAATATTCAAATTTTTGTTTTGTTTTTATTGTCATTTATAATTGCAGATTCTAAAATCATTCCATCTGATGGAAATTTTGATGATAGATTTGGAAAAGCTGTTTCTATAACTGAAAATTGGCTTGCAATAGGGGCAAATAGAGATGATGATAATGGTTCTAACTCTGGTTCAGTCTATGTTTACAGTTATGAAAATTCTCAAGTTTTAGAAGAGTATAAAATTACGGCTTATGATGGTGATTATAATGACTATTTTGGAAAATCTGTTGCTATTGATGAAAATTGGTTAGTTATAGGTTCTCTTTATGATAATGTCAATGGCGAGAAATCAGGTTCTGTTTACATTTATTATTACGATGGTTTGAATTGGCAATTTCATACTAAGTTAGTTCCTCATGATGGTAGTCCATATGATAGATTTGGTTATTCTGTTGATATTAATGAGAATAATATAGTTGTTGGAGCAGTATATGATGATGATATGGGTGAAGATTCAGGCTCTGTATATCTTTATTCTAATAGCTCTAATTCTTGGGTATTAGAGGGTAAACTTTTTTCGAGTAATCAAGAGGCGGATGATTTTTTTGGTGCTAGCTTATCAATTGAATCAGATAAAATTGCTGTTGGTTCTGTATATAATGATCAAAATGGTTTTAATTCTGGTTCCGTTACAATATTTTCTTATGATGCTTTAAATGGTTGGCAAGAGCAACAAATTGTTTTAGCTCCTGATGCTAGTGAATATGATTTATTTGGTAATGATGTTGATATTCATAATGGAAGGTTAATTGTTGGAGCTTTTCATAAAGATACCGATTATATTAATTCGGGATCAGTTTATATATATGATTATTTTAATGGTATGTTTAATTTTAATCTTAGTATATATCCTGATGACCGTTCGATTAATGATAATTTTGGATTATCTGTATCAATTTTTAATGATTATATTTCCGTTGGCTCTATTGATGATGATAATGGTATAAATTCAGGAGCAGTTTATATTTACGAAGTGGGGGAATCATCTATTTTAAATCAAGTCAAATATATCCCTGAAGATGTATCTGAATATGATGAATTTAGTGGTTCTATATCTTTATATCATAATCAATTACTTGTTGGTTCTCAGTTTGATGATGATTTAGGAGATTCTTCTGGTTCAGCATATATAGTTACCTATAAAGGTTGCTCTGATGAATTGGCATGTAATTATAATCCTGGTTTATTAGAAGATAACAGTGAATGTGTATTTGAAGTAAATGGATTTGATTGTGATGGGAATTGTAGTCAGGAAATTGATGAATGTGGTGTGTGTGGAGGTGGGGGTGTTAATGGAGATGTTAATTATGATTTTAGTACAGATATTCTTGATGTTGTTTTAGTCCTAGATTATATTTTAGAACAAAATATTTATGCTATCAATATATGCTCAGTTGATATGAATATGAATTCTATTTTAAATATAACAGATATTATTATTATGCTAGATTTTATCTTAGATAGGTAGTTTAATAAATAATTCGGATTGAGTGAGCTTGTTTAATAATCTGATTTATATCTAAAGAAGTTTGTTTTAAAGCCTCTTTTGAGAATAAGTAAGTTTGGTCAGAATAATGTGAAGATTTTTTATTATTCGTTGCAGAGCCAAATTGATGTATAGTCTCAGATTTTATATTTCCATCTTTATCCCATTGTATTAGAGCCATATATGCATCTCCTGCAACTGCTTTTAATAATCCTTTTTTTGTTTTTGTTCCATAGATTGCTCTTAATATATCAGGTCCTCCAGATAAAGGAAGGATAATATCTCCTCTGATTAGTTTATTAATGTCGCCCCATGGAGTATTTATACTTTTATGATGTTTTTTAAGAAATTTTACTCCTTTGTTTAAATTTTTTATTATCATTTGATCTGTTATGTTTTCAATGGGGTAATCTATAAATCTTCCAAAACTAATAATTGGAAGAGCTGCATTTGTATTATTTATATTGGTTGCAAGGTTCCAGTTTGATAAAGTTAAAAATATGTTTTTATTTTGGATACCTTTTTTATTTTTTACTAAATCAATAGCTTTATTAGTTATTTGTGCAATATTTGATGTTTTTGAATATTTTAAATCAAATTTAATTGCTTTAAAATTTTCATATGTGATTAAATCTTTATTAGAAAAAAGATATTCGGCTCTTATCGAACGATTTGTGTTATTTGACTCTATACCAATATATTCTTTTGAATTGTTGTTAATACTCTGATTGAGCGTATAAATAGGTGAATTATTACAATTTTGTATGTATCCTGAGGGAGGGTTTAATACTTGGGGTAATTGTTCGTATTTTACAAATTCTTTCCAAAGAGTTTTAGATGTATTGCCAGGGACAACACCTGCCCAGTTATATGAACTGCTTCTTATTGGTAGTTTTGCATTATATAGATAGAAGATATTTCCTTCTTTATCAGCGTATCCTGTATTAAACATTGGTAAAGCAGTCATTGACATTGCATTATTAAAATCTTCTAAGTTTTTTGCTTTATTCATTTTATACCATTGTTCAATAATTTTGATATTATCTTCCCAGCTATAACGTATTGCATATGTAGCATGTTTTCCTTTTATTACAGGCCCGTATATAGACCAGTATGCAGGTTCTGAATGCATTACACCTATTTTCCCGATACCCTTTATACCAATATCAACATTATATTTTTCTAAATTGATCCATTCACCATCAAATAAATATTGATTTTCATTTTTTGGATTAATTGTGAGTTCATATATATCTAATATATCAGGATTATTTACTGTATGTCCCCAACCTAAATGGTTATTGTATCCAACTAAAATCACAGGGCTTCCAGGGAATAATCCTCCGCTAATGTTTAAGCCTTCTTCACTGTAAATATGAGCTTCATACCATGCAAGATCTCCGCTCCATGGTTGGTGAGAGTTTATAGCTAGAAAAGTTGATTGATCTGATGTTATTTTGGGTGATACTGCAAATACATTTGATCCCTTTGTTATGATATTTATTTTATCATCAATTGTAAATGTTCGTGGAATTTCATTTGGTTTTTTCGTGTAAAGAGCAGATAAGAAAATAGGTAAATCAAAGAAAAAAGGACTTTTATAAATAAAGCCTGCAATAATATCTTCAGGTTCTACTGGATATATATATTGCTCTATATTGGGATTTTTTTCAATATAATAATTTATTCCATTAGCATATCCTTCGCACAATAAATGAGTTTCTTTGCTTAATTTATTTTCATATTCTTTTTCAACAGTATCCCATATTTTAAGTAATCCTACCAAGTAATCAAGAGATGCATTGATTTTATTTTGCCCTGAACCATATATTGAAGCATATTCCCCTCTTGTTCGAAGCAAAAGATCATGTATGGTTTTAAAGTCATCTTCTGAATGAGCATATGCTAATCCAAAAGCAGCATCTGCATCTTTTTTCCCGAAAATATGAGGAACGCCCCAATTATCTCTAATTATTATTAAATTTCCATTATCAAACAAACTCTCTTCTGATATGGTGTTTATCTTTATTTCATTATTAAGTTCGTTTTTTGTAGGAATAAAATCTTTTCTAATAGTACATGAGCTGAGTATTAATAGTAGGAATATAAACAGTATTCTTTTCATTATATTTTTATATTTAGCTTGTTATATATAAACGACAATAGCCATAAAGGTCCAATTAATAAAAACTGCAAATCTTTTAAAAAAGCTGGTTTTTTACCTTCTATTTTATGTCCTATAAATTGTCCGATCCATGCTACTGTAAAAATTAATATATATATTAAGAGTAATTTCTTTGTTTCCATTGTGCTGATAATATCTATTATAGTTATAAAAGTTACTGAGATTAATAACATTCCTATCGCTAGATTCTTTGAAAGTTTTAGATAGTAGAATATTACTCCCATAATAAAAAAACTTAATATGCTAATTTTATATATTGATTCATTAAATGTAAATGTGAAAGGCTTTATTAAAGATAAAAGTCCAAACAAGCTAAACATAATAAGAGGAATGCATATCCAATGAATTAGTTTATTAGTTTTATTCTTATGATATAGAGCATATTCATTATTCCATTCATATATATTTTTCATAAAACCCCTCAGTTTATTTTAATAGTGCATATTGTTGCCAAAACCTAACACCTTCAGCCCATTGTTTAGATGAATATTTCCCTTTGGTTCCACCAGGAAGCTCTAATTGATTTCTCATCATAGTAACAGGACCCATAGGCAATTCTTTAATTTCCTTGGGAATTGCATGAAATGCAATAAGCTCCCAGTATTTATTAGTTTCTCTTTCATTTGTTTCTTCTAATACATCATAGCGATATAAGATAAGATCCACTCCTCCAATTTCTAAAGGAGTACCATTTAAAGCTTTTGTGCTAATATATAATTCCTCATTATGTCTTCTTTTCTTTGGAATTGATTCAAATCTAGTATTTTCATTTATTTTAATAATAGGGCATATGAAGCGTTTAAGTAATTTCCTGTCTACTGATATTAATATTACGCCTTCCCTATATCCTCTTCTAAACTCTTTATTTAAGAGTTTTTTTTCAGCATGTTCAGCAATTTTTTTAAAGGTGAGTGTAGAATAAGTTTTTCCAGAGCCTTCAATTTGACGTTTTATAAAATTTCCAACCCCTACATTGTATTTGTTTTTAGGTGTACTCATTAATGTAATTATTTATTAGTTTATGTATATCAATAATATATATAAAAACTATACTTAATAGAAGGAATAAATACATTGGAAGAAAATAAAAAAACATTAAATCAGATTCTTGATGATTATCATAATATAGAAGCTAAAATAATAGAAAATGAAGGTGAAATTGATACTTCTATTGAAGATTTATTGAATATTAATAAAGCTGAATTAGAAAATAAATTAGATGGTTATGAAGGATTTGTTAAGTATCTAGATGGGCAAATCAATTATTTGAAAAATATGGAAGCTCATTATTTAAAAAGAAGAAAAATTTTAGAAAAAACAGTAAATAATTGTAAGCAATCGATGGTTAGAGCCCTATCGCTTATAGAATCGACAAAGGTTAAAACACCTAATTATAATTTTAGTTTATGTGAATCTGAAAGTTGGAGCGCCAGCTTAGATGGCATTGATAGGGATGAAAGAGCACGATTGATAAAGGATGGATTTGCTGAAAATATTTTCAAATTATCCATGAGTAGCCTTAAAACTCATTACAAATCATCTCCTGAGAAAGATGTCCCTGAATGGATTGAGGTCACAAAAAAGCCCTATATAAGAGTATCTTAAACCATATATTTTAAAAATAGTTACAAGTTTTATATAAAGTATTATTTAATATTTATAATATTAGATTTACTAAAGATACTACATCTATAATATCAATAGAGCCATTGTTATCTAAATCGCTAACTTCGCTTAATATACCTGAGTAATCACTTATATTATTTAAGATCAGGTTAATCATTACTATAACATCAAGAATATCAATTTCTTGATCAAAATTCAAATCTCCATCTATCATGTTATTGTTAAATGAAATTAGATTTTCTATAGTTTTACTAATGGGATTTCCATTATAGTCCAGTATTGTTAAAGTAACTGTATGGGGGCCATTTGTTGTATATTCATGTGTTGGATTTTCTTCTATACTAGTATTTCCATCTCCAAAGTTCCATAAGAACCAACCAATATTACCTGTTGATTCATTCTCAAAAATAACAGAAGAAGGATTAATGTAATCTGATTGAATAATTGAAAAATCAGGGTTTACCATTGGCAGGTTATTGCTGTAGCTAATTTCTGTATGTATTAAATTGTTGATGTTGGGAGAATTTGGAGTTTTTATTTGAACAAAATAATAATCATTAGGTACTAGCAAGTTTTCATAATCATTAATATTTGTCCATTCACTCCATTCTATAACGCTAACATCATCAAAGCATGCCTTTGAAGAATCACTTTCGGGTACTTCAAGGTTTAGTCTGGTATCAAAAAAATAAGAGCCATCTCTAGGGTTTATATCACTATATATAGTGCTCCAATTAGAATCTCCATTGATATCTTCATCAAAAGAGTCTGTTCCTAAGCTAATAGATGAGCTTCTTGAACTATAATACTTAATTTGGATGTTAGCTCCAGTTGCATTTTCTGATTTTATATTAGCTAATAAACCATGATTTAAATCATTTTTTATTCTTAGGCGGTGCTGAAAATTTGTAATAATGTTATCACTGGAATTTATATTTCTATTTAGACATATAGATTGTTCTCCTTCATATGGATCGGATGAATCATAATATTCATCATCATTATTCAAATTCCATAGTGTGCATCCTTCATTCTCCATGTTTCCAAACCATATCAGCTCTTTTCCTACTCTATATTCATAATCATTAGATAATGAGTCTACTGATGAAAAACTTCCAAAATTATGTATCTTTATTGGATTGCTATAATAGTATGAATTTTCAGAATAGAATGATATAGAATTTTTAGATATTATATGCTTTTCACTAATATTTGTTGAATCTAAAATCACATAACCTTTATGATCTAATCTATTTACATCAATATAGGTCCCTAACTCTTTAGACTTAAAAGCTAAATAATCTAAAATGTGCAGGCCTAATTTCCCCTCAGCTATATATGGAATATTTTCATCTATATAAACAGGGTCTATATTAAAGTCATAAATATTGAGAGTATCTATTGATGAATTTAGTATAACAGAAGGAAAAGTTTCAGGATAAGATAAATCAAATACAAAATTGCCTAATGAATGTGCTATTAGTTTTCCATTATAAACTTCAAATCCTTGAATTATATGAGGATGGTGTACTATTACTAAATCTGCACCATTATCAATAGCAAAATGGCGTATTTCTCTATCCCACATATGAGGGACATCTAAGAATAATGAATAATTTTCATCTTCGTTTGAAAAATCAGGGATATCCATTAATTCAACAATTTCATCAGGAGCAATGTAATTGTTTGTTTCAATGTTATCAAGAATAATATTATCATAATCTTGTCCTGGAGATGTTGAATATTCACTTCCTGCATGCATCTCAACAATGATAAAATCAGCTATATCATCAACGGCTTCTATTTGTTGTAATAAATAGTAAGGAGTCATATAAGCAAAACCAGGCTTATTATAACCTGCATTTAAGTATGGTTGAGCATTATTATATTGTCCTGTCCTATCGCACGATGCAAGAAAAGCTATATTTAAACCATGACTATTGAATATTAATGGTTTATATGCTTCATATGAATTAGAGCCTGCTCCAGAATATAAAATATTATGTTCATCTAAAATATTTTGAGTATTAATTAGTCCTTCAAGTCCATAGTCTATAGTATGATTATTGGCTAGAGAAACAATATCAATTCCAGCATATATAAGTCCTTGAATACTGCTTGGGTCTGCTTTAAATACAACAGATTTTGTAGGATGAGGTGTTCCATCAACTGTTAAAGGGCATTCTAAATTAGCTACGGTAATATCTGCTTGTTCTCCTAAATATTCACGAGTATGTTCGAATATATACTCAACACCGTATTGGTCTATGATTCCTCCATTATTTTCATATTTACGCCCTAACATTATATCTCCTACGAAGTTCATAGTTATAGGAAGAGATGAAAGTCCATATTCGAGTGTAATTGGTTCAGTGTCAAAACCAATATATCCATTATTGTCTGTAACTTGTAGAATAACATTGTAAATATGATTATCTTCAATGGTATATGTGTGTGAAGGGTTAGGGTCAGTACTGCTTTGACCATCTCCAAAATACCATAAATATGAAAAACTATTGCTATCGTTGTCCTCAATAATACTACTAAAATCAATTGTTATTGAACGATTATTTATGAATCGTCTTGTATCTGCAATTTGATATTCTATTGTTACAATCGGTGAATAAGGAATAGAGTTAGTAATATCTACTAAATCATCAAAATATGATATGCTAGATACATCATTGTTATCTTTATCATTTATATAAACAACTTTTTCTATAAGAGGATAATAATCAAAGTATGCAAACCAATCATCAGCTATGGGCAATTGGAATATATTCCATTCATTCTCTGGAAATGCTCCTTGATATACAGTAATCCATTCTTCAATATCTAACTCTTGGGTTCCATAGAAAGAGTAATAAAGTGTGTTGACAGAATCTTGTAATGCTAAGCCAATAATTTCACCAGTATCTTCAGAAAATGATGATATCTGCCATATCGTACCTTCATCTATTTGCTGATTATTAATCTCTTCAACTTTCCATGTGTTTCCAAATAATTTCAGGCTCCCATATGAATCATAAAAAGTATTTACCGTATCAATACTCCATGATTCTGGATTTTGATCATGGTTTGGGAAAGATGATAAGTCAAGATTATCGGTATCAAAATTTTGTATAATAATATTTTCAGAATGCCCTGTTACATTATTTGTTGTAGTATTGCTAAATTCACTTATGTTACCAAAGTGATCTATTGATTTAATTGAGAATAAATAATCATTATCTGTATTAAGATTATAAACTGTACTTTCATTTGTTCTTATATCAATTAGGTCATCTAGGTTATTTTCATCCCAAAAATATGATTGATCTGTTATAGAGTCTTGATCAATATATATTCTATATGATTTAAAATTAGTATCGTCTGTGGGTGTCCAGTCTAGTTTTACATAATGTGCTCCATCAAAGCTTGTGGTAAGATCTTGAATTGTTTCAGGAGGAGTAGAATCAATATAGGTTCTCCAATTATTTAAATATCTTTTTGTTGCTTGTATGAAAGGTCTGTAATAATCTCTTATTATCATATAATTATTATCATATAATTGATAGATATTAATATTTGCTTGATTGAAAATTTCAGGTATTTCATCTAATTCTATTTGAATCCAAGGTTCATAAACTTCTCTGTTATCAAAGTAATTTCTTAAATAGAGCATTTGTACAGCATTATGAGGACCTAATAATTCATAAGCATGGGGAATTTCATAAGAGTCATCTTGTCCATGAAAATGAAATATGCTATCATAGTGAGCTTGATAATATTGGTCTACTCTTACAGTTTCATTAATTCCTAAGTATGAAAAATAATTGCTAGTAATAGGTTCTTCATCAGTAAAATTAACAATATCTAGATGCTCATTTGAAACATCTCTAATAGGCTTATTTGCATAAGCAGCATCATGTCCCCCAGATAATATTATTGAATTAAAGCCCTCATGACTTTGATTTTCGTCAAAACTATGCATATGAAGAACAATGGGGGAGTGAGGTCCTATGTTTATAAGTGAATCACATAAAACTTTATGAAATTCATGGAATACAGTATTGGTGTTTCTTGAAGGATCTGATAGAGATTTATCATTAGTATAATTACCTTGATTTGTCCATTTCACTTCTCTTCCTGCTCCAGATAGTAAATATGCAAAAGCATCTATTTCAAAAAATAAATCAAGGCTTACATATGGAGAAATGAAATCATCATTAGGATGAGGAACTTGGACTACAACTTGCTTATTTATTGCTGTTGGATTAATAATATAAAGCCCCCAGCCATTATTAAAGCTGCCATATACATCATCTAAATCAGTACCTTCTAAATTAGAATCATAATAAGTCGAATCTAAATTTTCTCTTAGTAGATAATATGTTTTATTATAAACCGTATCTGAAAATTCAACAATATCATAATTAAATGAATTTGTAGAATCTAAAAGCATTTCATTTACTTGATTAAAGTCATTATTTATAAAGTGTGTAAATATACTATTCCAGTAATTTAATGTTTCAGATTCAGGAGGGATGATTTGGTAATTCCCAAATCCATTTGTTTGAATATCAATAGAGTCAGGAGGATAAATATTATAACCTTCAGATGCGATTCCCTCAGATATATGGCTGATATAATTATCATATAAACAGTTCGAGCATTCTCCAGATATAAATCCTCTCAAACTACCTTCTTCATATATTATTTGTGAAAATAAATAAGAAAATGATAATAAAACAGATAGACATATTGTATATAGCATAAAAATAATTTATTTAAATTTATTTAAATAAAAAACTATCGTTACAGTTAGTTACTACATGTGTTTTTTATAATTATAAATGAATTATTAGCTATTTTTATTAATTAATAGTTCTTGTTTTCGATTCTTCGTTAGGCGCATGCCATGCTTTGCAATTTTCACACCATATTTCATTTTCAACTTCTTCTGTAATATCATGATATGTATTACAATTTTGACACCATCTTTTTGTAGAGTCAATTGTTTCAGTTGTTATAAAACGATAAACAAAGCTAGCAAAGAAACCAATGAAACAAACTAAAAAAAGTGTTCCAATAATATTAGAAAAGCTAATTCCATTACTTTTTATTACTTTTTTACCCATTTATAAATTTAGTTAAATATGCTCAATAAAAAAAGTTTTAAGCATTAGCGCAATAGCTGTAGCAACACAGGTACTGTTCTATACTTAAAAAACAAGATCCCCCAATATGCTCATATATATTTTTTGTATCATTATATTTAGAATCTTTAAGTAGCTTAAATTCTAACATTACATTACCTTGTAACTCTTTGAATTCAACGAATTTATACCTACCTGTACCAAATTCTGTTTTTAGCACGATATCGGATTTTTCATTGCATAATATTTTAATATATTTCTTTTCATCTATTTGGTTGTTTTTATTATTTCTTGTTATGTTTTTCATGATAACTCCCTTTTAACTTTTGCATATTATATGTAGATAATAATATCTAAATTGTGATAAGAGACACATAGTTATAAATAGTGTGATATATATCAAAAAAAAGGATTTTTATGTATAAAGATAGTAATAAAGCTCATATTAAAAACAATGCAGATTATCTGAAATCTTATGAATATTCTATTGCTAATAAAGATTCGTTTTGGTCTCAAGTTGGTAATAGAATTAGTTGGTTTGAAAAATGGAATACAGTATCAAATGTTGATTATAAAAAAGCACATATTAAATGGTTCGAAGGGGGAAAATTAAATGTGTCATATAATTGTCTTGATAGGCATGTTGAAAATGGATGTGGTGATAATATAGCATTGATTTGGGAAGGTAATGATCCCTCTGAAGATAAAACATTTACTTATTCTGAATTGTTAGAGAAAGTGTCTAAATTTTCTAATGCTTTAAAAAAAATGAATGTAAAAAAAGGCGATAGGGTTTGCATTTATATGCAAATGGTTCCAGAATTAACAATAGCAATGCTGGCATGTGCTAGAATAGGAGCCATTCATTCAATAGTATTTGGAGCATTCTCATCGGATTCTTTATCTGATAGAATCAATGATTCAGAATGTAAAATTGTTATTACTCAAGATACTGGTGTTAGAGGAATTAAAACTGATATCCCTATGAAGTCTAATGTAGATAAAGCTCTTTCATCTTGTCCGTCTGTAGATAACGTTGTTGTTGTTAATAGAACAGGTACAACAATAAGTATGAATCAAAAAAGAGATGTTTGGTGGCATGATATTATAAAAGAGACATCTTCTTATTGTAAACCTGAAATTATGGATGCTGAAGATCCTCTATTTATTTTATATACATCAGGATCAACAGGTAAGCCTAAAGGAGTATTACATACGACAGGAGGTTATCTTGTTTATGCATCCTATACACATGAAATAATATTTGATTACCATAGAGGTGATATTTATTGGTGTACTGCTGATATAGGTTGGATAACAGGTCATTCTTATATTGTGTATGGCCCTCTTTCTAATTGTGCAACAACAATGATGTTTGAAGGAGTCCCTAATTATCCTGATTTTGGTAGATTTTGGCAGGTAGTAGATAAGCATAAAGTTAATATTTTTTATACTGCTCCAACGGCACTTCGAGCATTAATGAAAGAAGGAAATGAATTTGTAGAAAAACATGATAGGTCATCACTTAAGTT
>CETH01080145.1_pt1 | contig 14313 bp, 13 predicted proteins | sample 361461 | NCBI WGS metagenome assembly CETH01 (sample SAMEA2622695, study PRJEB7988) | marine metagenome | isolation source: saline water (ENVO:00002010), including
TTCATGTCCAGCATTAATTATACATTCCAAAAATGATAAAATGTCTATAGAAGAGAATGTGTCTATTTTAAAAAAAACAATGGAACCCCAAAAACAAAAAATATTAATAGTTGATCATGCTCATCATAATTTATTTGATACAAATCCTGATCAACAATTAATCTTTACAAATATATTAAATTTTTTAAATTCAAATTAAATTGTTGACAAATATAGAGGAATAATAATGAAAATTGGTTTTTGCGGCTTAGATATACCTGAAGGAAAAATTAAATATGAAGATGAAATACTATCAAGCTTAGTTAATAAAGATAGGCCCAAAAAAATATCTCCATTTTTTATGGAATTTTTAAAAGATGAGTATATACATACGCAAGCGATTATAGTTCATTCAAATTCACTTCTTGATGTTTTAATTTTAGATATAGAAAAAATTGAAAATCGTATTAATCGATTAATTGAAAAAAAAGAAATTGATTTACTAAATCGATGTTTAAAGCATTTAGAAAATGAAAAACCTCTATGTGAACTTAAATATAATGAATATGAAACTGATGTTTTGAAAGAGTTGTCTCCATACAGTTATAAACCAATCATTCAAATAAATGAAAATCAAAATATTAATAAAACAATTAAATCTATATTAGATGAAACAAACAATATGTTTTTTTATACTTCCGGATCCTCTGAATCACGCTCCTGGTTAGTACCGCAAGGATCAGATATAATTTCTTGTGCTGCTAAAATACATTCTGATTTAGCTAAAGGATTTATTAAAGGTGATGTTGTTTCATATAATGATTATATGACATGTCATAACTTTAATGAATGTAAATCAAAAGGTCTAGCAAAAATGGTTGATCGAGATTATATTGTTCAGCCAAATGAAATTATTGAAATTAGATTTAATGTTTAGTGAACTATCAATGAGTGATTTAACAATTATACAAAGGAATAAATAATGAATAACTGGGTTTTAATTTTAGGTGCATCAAGCGGCATTGGCAAAGAATGTGCAATCGAATTTGCAAAAGAAGGCTATAACATCTATGGTATATATTTAAGAAAGCCAAAAAATCATATTGAACAATTAACAGATACAATTAAATCGCATAATGTTAATGTTGTTTTTAAAAAGGCTAATGCTGCTAACCCAGATAATAGAGAAAAAATTATTGAAGAATTAAAACAAAAAAAAATAAATGTTAAAGCTCTTATTCATTCTTTAGCGTTTGGTGCATTAAAACCATTTATTAATAACAATAAATCAGAGCAATTAAATAAAAAAAACATAGATATGACATTAGATGTTATGTCTAACTCTCTGATATATTGGACTCAAGAATTATTCCAAAATCAAATACTCAATGAAGGATCACAAATTATTTCTATGACCAGCGCGGGGAATTCAAAACAATGGGAGTCCTATGGTGCTGTATCTATGGCCAAAGCTGCATTAGAATCTGCAACTAGACAGCTTGCTTTTGAGCTTGCTCCTTATAAAATAGCATGTAATTGTATTCAGGCAGGAGTAACATTAACACCTGCTTTAGAAAAAATTCCCGGCTATGAAAAAATGGTTAAAAATGCTAAATCTAATAATCCACATCAAAAATTAACTCAAACTAAAGATATTAGTCAAATAGCGGTTATGATTGGTAGCATGAATAATTATTGGATGACTGGAAATACAATTAAAGTTGATGGAGGAGAATCGTTAACTGGATAAGCTTAGCTTTTAGATTCTGTTTCTTTATTTATTAAATGTATTAATTCTCTATATTCTTTGTTAGGTATCAAATTATATGCATGTTGTGCCTCTTGTAAGGCTTGGTCAAATAAACCAATTTTTGAATATGTAATAGCTAAATTATAATGTGTTTGAGCTAATAATTTTATATCATCATATGACTTCTTTTTTTTAGCTAGCTGATAATATTTAGCATGGTTGAATTCTAAAATAGCTTCATTATATTTTTGCCATTCATAATAATAAATACCACGCTCCATAGATAATTCTGCATCAGATTTGCAGGAAGATATAAAGAAAATTAGAAATAAATATAGTGCTATTTTCATTATTATAAATTTAGAAATAATTAGACAAAAATCATAATTTAAATCTTTTTGATAACTTCTCTAACGCCATCAAGCAATTGATCTATTTGTTTTTTAGAAATAGTTAATGCTGGAGCTAATCTTATGGTAGTTTTATGAGTTTCTTTAGCATAAATACCCTTATTTAATAATTCGAGCGAAATATGATGTCCATCTAAATGTGGATTATCATACATCTCAAATGCTGTCAATAATCCTTTACCTCTAACAACTCTAATTTTATCTGAAAAATCATTTTTAATTTCATTTAAGCCTCCCATAAGCTGATTTCCTCTAATGAAAGCATTGTCAGCTAATTTTTCTTCTAATAATGTTTTAATAGCATAAACAGATACAACTGAAGCTAAAGGATATCCTCCAAATGTTGACCCTTCTGACCCCGGATTTAAAACGCCAATAACATCATTTCTTCCAGCAACAAATGATATAGGTAATATTCCGCCACCAGCAGCTTTTCCGCATCCCATAAGATCTGGTTTTACATTATATAATTGATGAGCAAAGTTTTTTCCAGTTCTTCCATAGCCTGTTTGAACCTCATCAAACGCTAATAAAATATTATGTTTTTTACATAAACTAGCAACTTTTGGCCAATAATCATCATCTGGAACAATAACGCCAGCTTCTCCTTGTATTGGCTCTACAGAATATGCCGCTATAAACTCACCTTTTGATTCAAAAAGATTTTTTAAAGCATTAAAATCGTTGAATGGAACTAGCTCAATGCCTGGTACAAAAGGACCAAAGCTATCCCTAGCATCTGGATCATCTGACATAGAAACGGCAGCAACAGATCGTCCATGAAAATTCCCTTTTGCGCCTACGATTATGGCCTTTCCTTCTGGAATGTTTTTGACTTGATATCCCCAGCGTCTACATAATTTAAATGTTAATTCCCATGATTCTACTCCCGCAACCTTTGGAACGACGCGATCCATATTCGTTAAACTCGTTACCGCTAATAAAAAAGCGCTCATATATTTATGCCTAATTGACCTAGGAACAGTTGGTAACTTTTCAGTATTTAAATGATGTATAACAGCATCAACAATTGTTTGATTAAGCTGTCCCTGATTCACCGCAGAATAACAACACAATCCATCAATCAATTCCGATTCTATATATTTTTTAATATTATCTTTTGATGGTTTTCTACAAATTAAGGTAGATGAATCTTTAACATGAGAAACTACAACATTCTCTAGTGGACTATAATTATTTCCACCATGCTTTTTTTCAATTGCTTCATGTTCTGATGGAGATAATGTCCCTATTTGTACATCATTAATTTTTAAATCATCTCCATAGCCATTAATTTGTAAATTTGTATTATTCATTATTTCTCCTTTATATTAATTCTGATATTAAAAAAGCCGTTTCTAAGCTCTGTTCATTATTTAAGCGTGGATCACAAGTAGTCTCATACTTTAAATCTAGATCTACATCTTGAATATTATTTATGCCACCTAAACATTCTGTAACATGCTCTCCTGTTAATTCAAAATGTACACCCCCTGGTATTGTTTCCAAATGCTTATGAATTTCAAAAAATAATTTTAATTCTTTAATAATTGTATTAAAATTTCTTGTTTTATATCCATTTTGAGATTTGATAGTATTTCCATGCATCGGATCACAGAACCATAACACTTCTTGTCCATAATATTTTGCTTTTTTAATAATTTTTGGTAATTTATTTTCAATCTCTTTTGCTCCTAATCTAACAATAAAAATCAATCTCCCCTGCTCATGCATCGGGTTTAACTTATCATATAAAAATGCAAGGTGGTCTATATTAAAATTAGGTCCTATTTTTACTCCTATGGGATTATTTATTGTTGAAAGAAAATCAATATGAGCAGTATCAAAGCTTCCCGTTTTTTCACCTGCCCACAACATATGCCCAGAGCAACAATAAGATTTATTATTATAATCTTGTAAAAAACATTTTTCATAATCTAAAATTAATGCTTCATGTGAAGTATATACTTTATGATTAATAGAATATTTTTCCATATCACTAGATGTATGTATAAAGGTTAATGCGTCTTGAATATTTTTAACAATCGAATTATATTTTTGGGCAAGACGTGAGTGCTTAATTAAATCTCTACTCCAAATTTGAATATTATCAATATCAGTAAAACCAGACATAATTAATGAGCGAATTAAGTTCATAGTAGATGAAGATTGATGATACGCTTTAATTAAATTCATAGGATTAGGCGTTCTTTGCTGCTTATTAAAATGTATTGAGTTCACTCCATCTCCTCTATAAACAGGTAAAGTTTTTGAATCTCTTGTTTCATACAAATGAGTACGTGGCTTAAAATATTGTCCTGCAATTCTACCAATATTAATAACTTTTTTATGAGTTGTAAATTGAATAATTGCAGACATACTAAGTAAAATTTTTAATTTATTTTTTATTACTTGATCACTAAAGTTTGCAAAGGTTTCTGCACAATCTCCTCCTTGTATAACAAACTTCTTCCCGATTGCGACCTCTTTAAGCTCTTCTTTTAAATCTATAATTTCATTAGGAAATACTAAATTGGGATATTTACATAAATCTTGAATAATTTGATTATAAATTTTTTTATCAGGCCAATCAGGTTGTTGTAACAATTTATTCATTAAAAACCTTTTTTAAAAAATTTCCCGTGTGTGATTCTTTTGTTTGTGCAATTCTTCTTGGTGTTCCTTCTGCAACAATCATTCCACCCTTTTCTCCGCCCTCTGGACCTAAATCAATAATCCAATCAGATGTTTTAATAACATCAAGATTGTGTTCAATTACAATCACAGTATTCCCTTGATCGGTTAAGCTGTGTAATACCTTTAATAAAAGTTTAATATCAGCAAAATGTAGCCCTGTTGTTGGTTCGTCTAAAATATATATAGTTCTTCCTGAATTAACTTTAGATAATTCTTTTGCTAATTTAACTCTCTGTGATTCTCCACCAGAAAGCGTAGTAGCTTGTTGCCCTAACTTAATATATCCTAAGCCCACATCATATAATGCATTTAATTTTCTTATAATAGTTAGATGATTTTTATAAAATTGTTTTGCCTGTTCTACAGACATGTTCAAAACTTCATCTATGTTTTTCCCTTTAAATTTGACTTGTAATGTTTCACGATTAAAACGTTTGCCATGGCATTGATCACATGTAACATACATATCTGGTAAAAAATGCATTTCAACTTTTACCATACCCATGCCTTGACAAGATTCACACCTTCCACCTTTAACATTAAATGAAAAACGCCCAGCTTTATAACCTCTAATTTTAGATTCAGAAACATTACTGAATAAATCTCTAATCTCAGTAAACAGACCTGTATATGTTGCCGGGTTAGATCTTGGTGTTTTGCCTATAGGTGATTGATTAATATCAATAACCTTATCAACATATGATAATCCTTCAATGCTTGAAAAAGGTAGTGGGTTTATATTGCTAGAAAAATATTTTCTAGCTAAACACGGATATAATGTTTGATTAATTAAACTAGATTTACCTGATCCTGAAACACCGGTAATACATATGAATTTATTTAAAGGAATTTTAATATCAATCTTTTTCAAATTATTACCCTGAGCACCTTTAAGAATAATATACTTGTGATTTCCGGATCTAATATTTTGAGGTATTTCTATCTTCTTTTTATTAGCAAGATATAGACCTGTGGTAGATTCTTGATCCTTAAGTATGCTTTGATAATTACCCTCAAAAATTATTTCTCCACCATGTATTCCAGCGCCTTTTCCTAAATCAATAATCCAATCAGATGCTGCCATGGTCTCTTGATCATGCTCAACAACAATTACCGTATTACCTAAATCTTTTAAATCAATTAAAGTTTGAATTAGTTTTGCATTATCCCTAGGATGTAAACCAATGGATGGTTCATCTAATATATACATAACGCCAACAAGCTGTGAGCCAATTTGTGTTGCAAGTCTAATCCTTTGCGACTCTCCGCCTGATAGTGTTGTTGCATTTCTACTCAGACTTAAATAGCTTAGCCCTACATTATTTAAAAACTCTAGTCGTGATAAAATTTCTTTAATAATCCCTTTTGCAATATTGTATTCTGATGGCTTAAGCTTTATTTTTTTAAAAAATAGGACTAATTCACCAATTGATAATTTACAAATTGAAGTAATATTATTATCTTGAATATAAACAGATAAACTAGATTGTCTTAATTTTTCTCCATTACATAGGGTACAATTTTGTTTTGTCATAAACTTCTCAATCCAATCACGTATATAATTTGATTGTGTCCTAGAATATTTTTTTTGTAAATAGGGTATGATACCTACAAAGTTTATTTTGAGTTCTCCTTTGAATTGCTTGTGATTTTTTTGTTTCTCTTTCTCTCCAAACAATATTGCCTTTTGAGCACTTTTAGGTATATGTTTCCAAGAATCTGTTAATTGAAATTTATATTTTTTTACAATATTATAAATTTCCGAATTAAACCAATTATTCCAGGGAGGCTCTCCAATAGGAGCAATACATCCTGAAATAATATTTTGTTTATTATCAGAAATAATTCTTTCAGGGTCTATGCGCATGCTCGTTCCTAAACCATCACATTTTTCACATGCACCAAAAGGTGAATTAAAAGAAAAATGTCGTGGCTCTAAATCATCAAAAGATAAATTGCAAGCGACACATGCCAAATTTTCATTATAGTAAAATTCTTTATTATCTGTTGTAATAATTTTCAAATCTCCCTTGCTAATTTTCAAACCTAGCTCAACAGAGCTTGTTAATCTTTCAATTATCCTTTTATCTATTATTAAGCGATCAATAATAACATCAATGTTATGTTTTTTATTTTTATCTAATTGAATATCATCATCTAAATTCACAATGTTATCATTGATTTTTGCACGCATAAAGCCCTCTTTTAATAAATTGGATAATAAATCTTTATGCGTACCTTTTTGCATTTTTATTATTGGAGATAAAACATAAAATTTTGTTTTTATTGGTAAATTTAAAATATGATCAACTATTTGTTGTACACTTTGCTTAGATATGGGCTGACTACATTGAGGACATTTTTGTAAGCCTACTCTTGCATATAATAATCTTAAATAATCATAAACCTCTGTAATAGTACCCACTGTGGAGCGTGGATTTTTGCTTTTTGATTTTTGTTCTATAGAAATTGCGGGCGATAGGCCTTCAATTTTATCTACTTGAGGCTTTTTCATAATCCCTAAAAATTGCCTTGCATACGAAGAAAGCGATTCAACATATCTCCGCTGACCCTCTGCATACAAGGTATCAAATGCTAAAGAAGATTTTCCAGACCCTGATAAACCTGTAATAACAACAAATTTATTTCTAGGAATTTGAACATTTATATTTTTTAAGTTGTGCTCGCGTGCACCTTTTATAGTAACTGTATTTTTCATTTATTTTTAATGTAACAGAACTTTAAAGCTACAATAAATAATATGAATTACAAACGCTTCTCAAATATCAAAATTATCTGTAATTTTAATGATAATGAGAACTATATTTTTATTGTTTATAACTCTAGTGGTGGGTTTGTTTTTTTCTTTTGGTACTGATTCTGTATTATCAAAGCTTAAAACTCTTTCATACATCATTCGTTTAGTTGAAAATTATTATGTAGATGAAGTTGATTTAAGTGAAACAATTGATGGCGCAATTCATGGTTTTCTTGAAGAGTTAGATCCTCATTCATCATATATACCTGCTGATGATTTTAAATATATGCAAGAATCAATGCTGGGAGAATTTGAAGGTATTGGAATAGAGTTTTCAATTTTAGATGGATATATAACTGTGATTTCTCCAATTCCAGGCACTCCCTCAGATCGAGCCGGCTTAATTGGCGGTGATAAAATCATAAAAATTAATGGAGAGTCTGCTTATAAAATTACTCAAGATGATGTTTTTAAAAAACTAAGAGGAGAAAAAGGATCTTCAGTTAATGTAACAATCGATCGTTTTGGTGTAGAAAATCCATTAGAAATCACTTTAATAAGAGATAAGATCCCAATATACAGTATCATGGCTTCTTTCCTATATAATAAGGATATTGGTTATATAAAAATAAACCGCTTTGCAGAAAAAACCTTTGATGATTTTTCATCATCTGTAGATTCATTACAACAGAAAGGAATGAAAACATTAATTTTAGATTTAAGAAATAATGGTGGCGGTTTAATGCATGAGGCTGTCAAAATATTAGACTTATTTATTGATAGTAATGATACATTATTATATACAAAGGGCCGGGTATATGATGCAAATGAGGTTTTTTATGCTAAGAAAAATAACTATGATAAAAAATTTCCTATTATTGTAATGTTAAATAGAGCCTCTGCTAGTGCAAGTGAAATCGTTGCTGGGGGATTACAAGATTTAGATAGAGGTGTGGTTGTTGGTGAAACTAGTTTTGGAAAAGGTCTAGTACAAAGACAGTTTAGATTAGACGATGGTTCTGCCGCAAGGGTTACCGTTGCTAAATATTATACACCCTCTGGAAGATTAATTCAGCGTGATTTTGACGAGGGCGTTGATGAATATTATAAAAATTTATTAAATGATAACCGCGAGCTGAATGATACCAATAAAATAAATCAGCCAATTTTTAAAACTAAAAATAATCGAACTGTATATGGAGGTGGGGGAATCGCTCCAGATGTTTTTATATCAAATGATAATAATTTATCAGAAGAGTCTCAATCAATAATAATACATCCCAATAGGCTCTTGTTTACATATGCTAATCAAATAAAAACAAAATTTAATTATGCATCTTTTACAAAATATCAAAAAAATATTAATAAAAACAAAGGTAGAAATCTTAATATTTTAGAATTTGTTGATTGGGCAAATAAGGCTGATGAATCACTAAATTTAAATCCAGAAAATATTAAAGAAGACTGGCGCTATTTAGAAAATAGAATTTTAGCAAATGTTGCAAGCGCATTGTGGGGAAAAGATTATTATTATAATATTCTTTTAAATGAAGATAAACAATTTATTGAATCAATTAACAATATTCCCCTTGCTAAAAAATTAATTAAATGATTTTATATTATAAAGAATTTTATTTTGTGATCTCATAAAAAATGCATAAGATTTAGCTCAATGCAATACGTAAAAATTAAGAAGAAAGGATAAATATGGTACAATTGTTTGTAGATGGTGGTGGTTTTATGTGGCCCATACTATTTATTTTTATCATTGGTTTTGTTTTTGTCGGTGAAAGATTATATCATCTAATTAAAGGCCTAGCGTCAAATGAAGAATTTGCAATGCAAGTAGCAAGCACTTTAGAAAAATCTGGAACTAAGTCAGCTCAATCCCTATGTGATGATTCTGTTGGTCCTGTAGCTAATTTATGCGGGGCCGCACTAGAAAAAGCAGATAGTGGCGTAGAGGCTGTCGAAAAAACTTTAGATCAAGCAGGTTCTTTAGAGATGGCTTCAATGGAAAAAAATATGACCTGGATTTCTCTTTGTATTGCAACAGCTCCTATGCTTGGATTCTTAGGAACTGTATGGGGTATGATTCAAGCCTTTAATGATATTAAAATGGCAAACGATATTTCTCCTGCAGTTGTAGCGGGAGGTATTTCTGTTGCTTTATTAACAACAGCATTCGGTTTAGTTGTAGCAGTTATTTTACAAATATTACAAAATGCTGTAATGTATATTATTGATAATCAAATTGTAACATTACAGAAAAGCACTACGATGTTAATTAATTCTATAGAAAAGAAAAAATAACTATGTTATCTAAACCTAGAAGGCCTGTGATGCAAGAAATCAATTCTTCTTCTATGTCTGATATTGCATTTTTATTGTTGGTTTTTTTCCTAGTTACAACAACAATTTCTCTAGATAAAGGAATTAGCTTAATATTGCCAGCTGAAGGTAATGAGCTTGAAGTAAATAGAAAAAATATAACAAGTATATTAATTAATGATAGGGGAATGGTTTTGATGGATGATAATCCTATTAAAATCAATCAAATTAAATCTAAAGCAACAAAAAAAATTGCAGCGAATACGAATATTATTTTTTCTGTAATGACACATAAAAACACAAAATATGAAGATTATATATTGGTCTTAGATCAATTAAAACAAGCGAATGCTACAAAAATTTCAATAGCAAACCCACCGAGCTTTTAAAAATGAAACTACATAGAAAAAATAAACAAAAAAATGAAATATCTACTTCGTCTCTCCCTGACATTATATTTATGCTATTAATTTTCTTTATGGTTACAACTGTTATGAGAGAATTTGAAGGCTTAGATATTGTGCTTCCTAGGGCAGAAAAAATTGAAAAACTTGAAAGCAAAAGACATACTGTACATATGTGGGTCACTAAAGATGGGCTTATTTCTGTTAATGATCGTATTGTAGATATTAAAAATTTAGCTAACGTGATGGCGCTTAAGATTGCTCAGGATCCCAAAATCACAATATCATTAAAATCAGATGATCAAAGCCGGATGCAATTAATTACTGAAGTTCATACCCAGCTACGTAATGCGCAAGCATTAAAATTAAATTATTCAACCTTAACTAAACAATCAAACTTATAATTATGCGAGTTGATCCTCTTGTACAGCATTATCCAATTAGAATTAGAGAGGTAACTCTTGGTGTTATTCTTGTGATTTCAATGCTTTTTTATTTATTCCCTAGATTTTTAGGCGAATCTGAAAAAATCGCGACAACATTCCAAGAAGAAATAGAAACTTTTGATATTCCACAAACAGAACAAATGAAAATTCCTGAGCCTCCGGCTCGCCCGTCAGTTCCTATTGCTTCTGAAGATGAATTTTTTGATGAAGATATTACTATTGAAGATACAGACTTAGAAGACTTCGAAGATTGGAGTGCCCCTGATGATACTGGGCCTGAAGATAAATTTATCCCTTATGATCAACCGCCAAGACCAAAAATTCCCCTTGCTGATCTTATTGTTTACCCAGAGCTTGCAAGAGAGGCTGGCATTGAAGGTAAAATATTTGTAAGAGCATTTATTAACACAAAAGGGTTTGTAACAGCTACAAAAATTGTTAAAGGCTTACCAAATACTGGATTAGATGAAGCTGCTGTACAAGCAATTAAAAAATCTAGATGGTTTCCTGCTAGGCAAAGAGATAAAAAAGTTGGTATTTGGCTTACCATTCCTGTTGATTTTTCTCTAACAAATTAAAATAAGTTTTTCAGGTATTCCTTATTTAATTTAATAATATTATCAACAGAGATTTCTTTTGGACATTCTACTTCGCAAGCTCCAGTATTTGTACAGCTGCCAAATCCTTCTTGGTCCATTCTGTTTATCATATTATTAATACGAGATTTATGTTCAACTTGTCCCTGAGGTAGTTTTGCATATTGATTAATTTTTGCACTTACAAATAGCATTGCAGATGCATTTTTACATGTTGCAACGCATGCTCCACATCCTATACATGTTGCAGAATCAAAGGCTTCATCTGCATCATCTTTAAAAATAGGCGTTGCGTTTGCATCAGGGGCTCCACCTGTTTTAACAGAAATATATCCTCCTGACTCCATAATATTATCAAATGATTTTCTATTTACAACTAAATCTTTAACTATTGGAAAGCTTTGTGCTCGCCATGGTTCAATAGTTAGGGTATCGCCATCTTTAAAAGAGCGCATATGTAGTTGACAAGACGTTACTCCTTTAAGAGGGCCATGCGCTCTACCATTAATCATAACGCCACAGGTTCCACAAATTCCCTCTCTACAATCATGATCAAAAGCAATAGGATCTTCATCTTTTGTAATCAATGAATTATTAAGCATGTCTAACATTTCAAAAAAAGACATATCTTCAGATACATTGTCAACCGCATATAACTTAAATGTGCCCTTGTCTTGCCTGCTAGATTGCCTCCATACTTTAAGATTAATTTTCACTATTTATAACTCCTAGTTACTAATTCAATATTATTAAATTTTAATTTTTCTTTAAATAATTTATGTTGATTATTTAAATATTGCCATGCTGCAACATATGCATAATTAACATCGTCTCTTTTAGCCTCATTGTCTTCGGTTTGATGTTCTTCGCGAAAATGACCCCCGCAAGACTCTTCTCGATTTAGCGCATCTTTTGCCATCAATTCCCCTAAATCAATAAAATCTGCCAATCTTCCTGCTTTTTCTAGCTCTGGATTAAACTCATTATTAGATCCAGGTATTTTTACATTTGTCCAAAATTCATTTCTTAGTTTAGGAATTAAATCTAATGCTTTTAATAGTCCTTTTTTATTTCTAGACATACCAACATAATCCCACATTATTTTACCTAATTCTTTATGAATATCATCCACTGTTCTTTGTCCTTGAATTGTTAACATTTTATTAATTTTTTCTTTTACATTGTTAATTTTGTTATCAAATTCTTTATTTTTGATATCATTAAAAGGTTGTTGTGTGGCTAAATAGTTTCCAATAGTATATGGTAAAATAAAATATCCATCAGCTAATCCTTGCATTAATGCACTTGCTCCTAATCTATTTGCGCCATGATCTGAAAAATTTGCTTCTCCAATTATATGCAAGCCTGGTATAGTGCTCATAAGATTATAATCTACCCATAGCCCACCCATAGTATAATGCACGGCCGGATATATCATCATAGGAACTTCGTAGGGGTTCTGGCCTGTGATTTGTTTATACATATCAAATAAATTACCATATTTTTCAGAAACCCACTGTTGGCCCTGTCTATTAATAACATCTTGAAAATCTAAATAAACCGCTAGACCAGTCTCTCCAACACCAAGCCCCTTGTCACACATTTCCTTAGCTCGCCTTGATGCAACATCACGTGGAACTAAATTGCCAAAAGATGGATACATCCTTTCTAAATAATAATCACGCTCATTTTCAGGTATCTCATGAGGTTGACGCGTATCATTTTTTTTCTTTGGTACCCATACGCGGCCATCGTTTCGCAGGCTTTCACTCATTAATGTTAATTTTGATTGATGACCACTGCTTACAGGAATGCACGTAGGATGAATTTGAGTAAAACATGGGTTAGCAAAATTTGCACCTCTTTTATGTGCCCTCCAGGAAGCGGTTACATTACTTGCCATTGCATTGGTAGACAAATAAAACACATTACCATAGCCCCCCGTAGCCAACACAACGCTATCTGCTGCATATGATTCAATTTTTCCTGAGACTAAATCTCGCGTAATAATACCCTTGGCATGACCATCAACGACAACTAAATCTAACATTTCTGTCCTTGGAAAAAATTTAACTTTCTTTAAGTTCATTTGTCTGATTAGCGCAGAATAAGCGCCAAGCAACAGTTGTTGACCTGTTTGGCCTCTTGCATAAAATGTTCTTGAAACTTGAGCCCCACCAAATGACCTATTATCTAAATGGCCACCATATTCGCGCGCAAAAGGAACGCCTTGCGCAGCACACTGATCAATAATATTTCCACTTAACTCTGCCAACCTATAAACATTCGCCTCTCTTGATCTATAATCACCACCTTTAATTGTATCATAAAATAATCTATGTACACTATCCCCATCATTTTGATAATTTTTTGCAGCATTAATACCTCCCTGCGCTGCAATACTGTGTGCTCTTCTTGGTGATTCATGATAAGAAAAAGCTAAAACATTATAACCAAGCTCTGCAAGCGTAGCAGAGGCTGAAGCTCCAGCTAACCCTGTTCCGACAACGATAATTGTATATTTTCGTTTATTAGCGGGATTAACTAATTTCATGCTAAACTTATGGTTTGTCCATTTCTCGCTCAAATCACCACTTGGTATTGATGATTCAAGCTTACTAAGCTGATCTTTATAATATTTATTATATAAATTTTGTAAAGCTAATTCGAAACTATTGATTTTTTCAAAACCATAACGGTAGGCTTTGCCCAAGTATTTCACGCGATCCGCTGAACTAACACTAAGCGTATAGTACCAATAATAGCCTGAACCTCTTCTTTTTAATTGAAAGGTCCCTTTGGGAATTTTAGTGTTTTTGCTTAAGAAGTTTTTAAAAAGAACTTCGCTAAAACCATAATCTGCTTTATTGTTTTTTGGTCTCATGCACTAATATACATATAAAAAAATATAGAATAAACAACAAAATGTAGACAAAAAAAAA
>CETH01001441.1_pt1 | contig 14304 bp, 13 predicted proteins | sample 361461 | NCBI WGS metagenome assembly CETH01 (sample SAMEA2622695, study PRJEB7988) | marine metagenome | isolation source: saline water (ENVO:00002010), including
CAAATATTGCAGTGTATAGATTGGGTGATGTGAATTTGAGTTTTGATCCGAGTGGTTAAACTGCAACTCTTAATTTTTCTTAATTGATTGAAAACCTCTGAGGTCTATATAAAATATGCTTCACTATCTTCTGGAGAGGTGGCAGAGCGGTCGAATGCGGCGGTCTTGAAAACCGTTGACGGGTTAAACCGTCCGGGGGTTCGAATCCCTCCCTCTCCGCCAGTCCAAAATTTTAAAGAAAAAATATTTACAAAATTCGAATCCTCAAATAAGATTTTTTACGAAATGTAACAAAATGTACAAATAAGGAGTCTCTATGAAGTTTCTTTTAGTTATACTTGCGGGTTTCAGCACACCAACATTTGCGGCTGACCTTCAAACGCAAGATATTACAGGTATCTCTTTCTGGTTAGTCACTGCAGCAATGCTAGCAGCAACCGTATTCTTTTTCGTTGAAAGAGATAATGTTCAAGGTAAATGGAAGACATCTCTTTCTGTGGCCGGATTGGTTACAGGTATTGCGTTCTGGCATTACCTATATATGAGAGGTGTGTGGGTTGACACTCAAGGTTCACCAACAGTCTTTAGATATATAGACTGGTTGATTACCGTTCCACTGCAAATTATAGAATTCTATTTAATTTTGAGGGTATGCACGAATGTTGGCAGCAATGTTTTTTGGAAGTTGCTTATTTATTCACTCGTCATGTTGATTGCTGGATTCCTAGGTGAAACAGGATCGAATGCACTGATATGTTTCATAATAGGAATGGCTGGCTGGTTGCTCATCATTTATGAAGTATTCTTTGGTGAAGCAGGAAAACTAAATGCTGGTAGTGGCAATGCTGCTGCTCAATCAGCCTTCAATACCATAAGATGGATCGTTACAGTTGGATGGGCGATATATCCAATTGGTTATGTTCTAGGCATGGGAGATGCACCTGATATGGCTAACGCAAACTTAATCTATAACCTAGCTGATTTTATTAACAAGATCGCGTTTGGATTAGCAATTTACGTAGCCGCAATAAGTGATAACGACTAAATTAGTTATCAAATGAAAAAAAAGAAGCCCGAAGTAATTCGGGCTTTTTTTCAGAATAATGAATATGAAAAAATTTGTATCAATTTTAACAGTCATAATCTGCTTTTTTTTCTTTAGACCCTTGATGAGTCAGAATGTGATTGAGGAAATTGTGGTTACCTCATTGAAGAGAAACACTTTGCTGAAGGACACCCCTGCATCCATATCAACAATGGAATCAGAAGAAATCAATTTAAAAGGGATTCTTAGCCCACAAGAAATAAAATTTCAGGTTCCTAGCATGAGTTATACATCTATATTTGGCGAGCCCTATATAACGATACGAGGCGTATCAGGATTTAATAATGCACCAGGAGTTTCTGTGAGTATTGATGGGGTTTATCAATCAAAATCAACGTCATCTATACTTGGTGAAGTTGATCTTGATCGAATTGAAGTTATTAGAGGGCCACAGGGAACATTGTACGGAAGAAATTCAAATGGAGGTGTTGTCAACTACATCACTGCAAATCCAACAGAGACAAAAGAAGGTTTCTTCAAAATAGGTTATGCTTCATTCGATCAAGTCGAGACAGAATTTGCTTATAGTAATTCATTGACTAACAGAACAAGCTATCGAATTTCAGCAAGTAATACAAATCAAGGTAAAGGTTATGTCAAGTGCCTAACCAATGGATGTGATGATGTCAATAAATCAGATAGAACTTCCGTCAGACTGAAATTATCATCACAACTCAATGATGCAATATCGACTGATTTAATTGTTGCAAAAACAAAAATTGATGGACCGAATAATATTTTTCAGTTTATTACTGATAACCGCATACCATTTGCATATCTCGTCGATACACCACAAATAGTCGGTGTTCCGATCAGCTTGAATCCAAATGAAGTATATCTAACACCAAATTCTAAGAGTATTCACGGTAATGATTCTAGAAGAGAGTATGAAGTATTAGCTCTTACTATTAACTATGAAACAGAATTCGGTGTCCTAAAATCAATCTCATCCTATCAGGATTATTATAATGAGTTCAGTATGGATAGGGATGCCACTGCCGTGAACCTATATGATACTTTTGATACATCTACAACTGAAACTATCACGCAAGAATTAAACTGGAGTTTTGATTTAGAGAGCAGCAACTGGATTCTTGGAACATTCTATATGGATGACGAGACCAGTAGAAAAACACTATTCGACTTACCGCTACCAATTTTTGGGTTTCCAGTTCCCGGACAATTGGAATGGGATCATAAAGATATTGATACCAAATCAACGGCTATATTCGCGGATGGTACATTTATCATAGATGATAAAACAGAGCTAAGCATTGGCATGAGAAAAACTAGGGATGAGTTTACAAGTGTTCAACTGAATCGAGTTTTTTTAAATTTTGGACAATTTATTCCTGTATCGACAACTTGTGATAGAAAGCTAAATCAAACCTTTGAGTCCAATACCTCAAGGATTGTTTTAAAAAGAAAATTGAATGAAGTATTCAATACCTATTTGTCATACTCAGAGGGGTTCAAGGCTGGAGGAATAGCGACGTATGAGTGTTCTGAGCCATATAAGCCTGAGGAGGTAGACGCAACAGAAATTGGAGTTAAAGGATACTTAAATTCAGGAAAGACAAGTCTAAATGCTTCGATATTCAATTATGACTATACCAACTTTCAGGTAATTCAAGTGATAGGGACTCAGACGGTTACCAAGAATGCTGGAATTGCTACTGTTGATGGCTTGGAGATCGAGCTGAATCATAGTTTTAATGATAAGCTCAATTTAAAGTTAGCTTATTCATACTTGGATGCTGTTTATGATGATTTTATAAATCTGAATGGATTAAACCCCCAACTTGGATTTCAGCAACTAAAGGGAAACTACCTCAATCATTCGCCAAGAAATAGTCTTAGTATAGGCCTAAGTTATTCAAAAGAATTCAACAAAGGAGAATTGATATTTCAGTTGGATTCAATATTTAGGTCCAAAACACACTTCACGGAATTTAATGACTATGCTCAAGAGTCCTATTCTGTTTTTAATTTCAATGTTGTTTGGGACAATGCAAGTGATGATTTGAGATTTAAAATCTATGCGAAGAATCTAACCAATGAGGAATATCTGACAGGCTTTCTTAACTCAGCATCTAACGGAGGAAGATTTGGTAATTATTCACATCCTCGAGTATTAGGGATTGAGATTACAACAAGATTATAGATTCTTCTGAACAATAATGAGTTTATTAGAGGAACATCAATTAGACTGTCCTAATTGCGGTGAAGTGATCACAATCGTCGTAGATAAGTCCATAATTAAACAGGAATACACTGAGGATTGTTTTGTATGTTGTAGGCCTATCTTAATAAATATAGATTATGAGAGCGAATTTGGGGAAATAACTTGCTCCGATGAAAATTAGCATTCTCATGCAGATTTTATTTATTTCAAAAATAGATTCCTAGTAATCACCATTTGGTTGATTGATTGCACTTACTTATAAGATTATTTCTTTCTGACCATGTTGATGTATCTCCGTAAGAATCTTCGAAAGATCCAAGGATATCTCTTTTACAATTCTGGTATGGAGATACAAACATGTATAAGGCAATTAATGAGATTGTCACTGAGAAAATCAAAATTATTTTATTGATGACAGGCTTATCAATCATTTATCTTTTTTAAAGGTCTAGCAAAACTGAGCATGACTTTGTTTTTCTATCACTGGCTTGCCTGCATTTCTTGCCACTAGAATCTTTTTCGCATGTCTTAGCCGCTTTATTGGAATCTGACGAGCACTTTTTCACTGCTTTTGAAGAACTTCTACCCTCAATTTTGTATGCAATATCTGCCACGTTGATTGGGGAATCAGAGATAACAATTTCAGCAATTGAAAATGATTTTCTGACATCGGTGACAACGATTACTGCTGTGGTTGTCTCTTCAGCTCCCAGAACCTCTCCTGTATCAGGATCAAGAAAGCCTTCACCTATCTCTTTTATAGTAAGGGGTTGTCCTTCTTTCAGGGATCCTTGTCCATAGTTAAGGTATACCTGCCCTTTACTAACCCTAGCAACCTTTATAGGAAATATGGCAGTAGTTAACTTGTTTGCAATATCATCTGCTGTTTCTTCACCCATAATATTTATATTCGAGATACTAATCCCGCTACAAGGGTCTGATTCATCAAAGGTTGTGTTTAAAACTGCTTCAACGTTTACAGATTCAGAAAGGCGAATCTCTCCGGTATTTACATCGACTACTCTTATATTCATGCTTAAAGATGCATCACATGAAAGTGCTATAAGTGCATTCTTCCTCTCAATAGCTACATTTGAAACACTTCCATATACAAGGTAGTCAACACCACTAAATCCAGATAAGTCAGCCCTGCCATCAGTGACACCACTCATTGATAGTCCTCTCTCTTGTAAAAGAGAGTCCAATCTTGTTCTTTCCATCATCGTATACTTATTTGTCTTTTGTAATGCATTTTCTAGTGATAGTTGAATGCTGAGCGTATTAAAGTTTCCAACAGCTGATGTTATTTCTCCAACAGCAATAACAGGCTTATTTTGAGAATATACTGTCGTGCTTAAGGCTAAGCACATAATTAGTAATATCTTTCTCATATTTTTCTCCCTTTTCTTTCTCTTTGTTTTTTATTTCTGGAATTTGGATCACTCAAGATCATTTTTGCGACTAATCCTATTGTAAAATCGCCGTCTTCCTTTGTAATTTTTGCAATCGATAAATTTGCATCTGTTGAGACTATTTCTATCTCACCAAGAGTTTTTTGACGGCTCCCGAGGCTCAATCCCGTATCCTGATCAATAATTTCCCTTCCTTCTTGGATAACTTTGAGTCGATCTCCGACTGAAAGTATCGAGTCTCCATAGTTCAGGTAGATTTCATCATCGTAAATATCTACTACCCTTATCGGGAAAATGCTTTCAGCTAGAAGTGCTGCCGATCTTTTTGCAACAATTCTCTGAGCTTCGACAAGTCCATTGCCATCAACCTCAACATTTGAAAAACCTTTTGTTGCAACCCCAGAACCAGTTTCAACAACAGCAACTATTGATTCAGCTCTTCTGATTTCACCAGATAGTGCATCTACAATTTTAATATCAACACCAAATCTATTCGTGACCTTTATCGTTGCGAAACCACCCGTAGTAAATTCTTTTGCTTCTGATGACATATCGGTTATTGCACCATATACGAGATAGTCAACCCCATCGATCTTTATTTGTGTATTGTTTCCAGAAAGTGACTCTTGTAAACCCTGTTCACGAAGTACTTGTTCAAGTTTATTTCTTTCATAAACCCTAAATCGCCCAACTTTAATAAGTTGAGTCTCCAACATTGCCTCATAATTATCAGGATTTGCCGCCGCTCTAATATATCTATCATTTTGAAAAGTTTGTTCAAACTGAGATACAGCAACAATCGGCAAGTTTTCTTGAGACATGAGACTGTTTGTAAACATAAACAGAATCATGAAAATATAATTCTTCATTAAATAAACCCTTGATTTTTAAAGCATCAATATACCAATAATATCTGTTGTGATACAAGCAAACGAGGTAGAGAAAAAATTATTTTTTTAAAGCTAGGTAATAAATATATTTAGAATGGCAAGAACTGTCTAATGATCTATTTATGGGCTTTAATAAAAAAGCTATAATTTTGAATATGAAAAAAATTTTCTTAATATCAATTTTTCTTATAATTGTTACTGGCTGTTCTGATAACCAGAAATCCAGGCCAAATCAAAGTGATGCAAAAGAATTCCTAGCAGAGTATGAAAAGATGGCGACTGAAGATGGTCCAGTGATTTCTTCTGCCTTTTGGATAGCCTCTAACTTTATCAATTATGATTCACAAGTGATTGCTGCCGATTATTCTAAAAGGTATACGCTTGAGGCTTTGAAAGCAGCGAGAACCGCAGCAACATTTGATGATCTAGAGCTTGACCCATTGGATCGAAGAGCTCTGAATTTAATCAAGAATGGTTTTGTTATGCCACCTCCACTTGATGACGATCTGGCTGGTGAGTTGTCTCAGATTATGACCGAGTTAGAAGCGATGTATGGAACAGGAAAGCATTGCTTCAGTGATGACGAGTGCTATGACTTAGGAGGATTTGAGTCAATTATCGACAATTCAAGGGATCCTGATGAGCTTTTAAGAGCCTGGAGTGGTTGGAGAGAGATCAGTCCACAAATGAAGGATAAGTATCTCAGAATGGTTGAGATCGGGAACCAGGGCTCAAATGATCTTGGCTTTGATGGTTTGTCTGAACTTTGGTTCAGTAAATATGATATGTCAAATGAAAAATTTTCTTTGCTCGTTGACCAAGTTTATGAAGATATGCGTCCACTATATGAAGGTTTGCAATGCCACGTTAGAGCAGAACTGAATGAATATTATGGAGATGAAATTGTCCCACTCAGCGAACCAATACCTGCACATTTATTGGGAAATATGTGGGCACAATCATGGAGCAATATTTCGGACATCGTCTATGATTTTGATGAAACGAGCTCAATTGATCTCACACAGATCATTTTGGATAGAGGACTTTCAGAAGTTGAAATGGTAGAAATTGCAGAAGATTTCTTTTTGTCTCTGGGTTTCGACCCATTGCCAGATACTTTCTGGCAGCGATCTTTATTTACAAAGCCACAAGATAGAGATGTTGTTTGTCATGCAAGCGCCTGGGATATCGACAGTCAAAAACAAGATCTGAGAATAAAAATGTGTATTGATAAGAATGAAGAAGACTTTATTACCATTCATCATGAACTCGGCCATATTTTTTATTATCAGGCATACGCTGATCTTCCTGAAATTTTTCAGAGTGGAGCCAATGATGGATTTCATGAGGCCGTAGGAGATTTATTGTCTCTATCTATCACTCCAAGCTATCTGAAGAATATTGGCTTTATTTCAGAAGAAGAAGCTGAAAGAAGCAAAGACAATGCCATAGGGTTGCTTATGAAACAAGCATTAGAAGGCGTTGTAGCTGTCCCATGGACCTTGATGTTAGATAAATGGAGAATGGCTGTTTTCGATGGAGTCTTAACTGATGATGAGCTCAACGACTATTGGTGGGAACTACGAGAAAAATACCAAGGTGTTACATCTCCGATTGATAGACCATCTGATGCCTTTGACCCAGGAGCCAAATATCATATTCCAGGGAATACTCCATACACTCGATATTACCTTGCAAGGGTTCTGCAATACCAATTTCATGAAGCATTATGTGAGTCGATGGGAAATGATGGAGATTTGCATGAATGCTCAATTTATGCAAATGAAGAAGCGGGTGTTCGTTTAAGAAATATGCTATCAGTAGGGCAGAGTCAGCCTTGGCCTGATGCACTCGAGAAAATTACTGGCCAGAGAACGTTGAGTGGAAAATCTTTACTGAATTATTATGCACCACTTAAAGATTGGCTCGATGATCAAAACCAGGGGAGGGTGTGCGGTTGGTAAACCATCTAAAGAAGCAAATAGCAATATTATTGATTGCTGGAAGTATATTTTTATCACCTAACATACTCTCAGAAGTCATTATTATTCCACCTTCAAAGGATTCTCAAGAGCGACTTCAAGAGGCTCTGATACTTGCTAATCCTGGGGACATCATTCAACTGACCACTGGCATTTATAATCTAGAAGACAGTCTTTCATTGGATGTAGATGAGGTCACCATTCAAGGTGATGGCCATGAAAAAACAATTCTTAATTTTTCTGATCAGAAATCAGGTGCCCAGGGACTCATGGTTACATCTGATAAGGTCATATTAAAAAACTTCGCTGTATTGGATACGAAAGGAGATGCAATAAAAGTTAAAGGCAGTGATGGAATTTCTTTTATCAGGGTAAGAACTGAATGGTCTGGAGGACCTAAATCATCAAATGGTGCTTACGGGCTATATCCAGTCGAGTCAAAAAATGTACTCATCGATGGTTGCATCGCAATTGGAGCCTCTGATGCTGGGATATATGTAGGGCAGTCAGAAAATATTGTTGTGAGAAACTCTATTGCAAAATTCAATGTTGCAGGCATTGAGATTGAAAATTCTTACTATGCAGATGTCTATGACAACACTGCTGAAGATAATACAGGAGGAATATTGGTTTTTGACTTACCTGGCTTGCCGCAACAAGGAGGCCATGATGTTCGAGTCTTTAATAATTCTATATTGCATAACAATACGGATAACTTTGCTCCTGAAGGAAATATTGTTGGAGAAGTCCCTCGTGGAACAGGGATTATCATCATGGCAAATTCAAATGTTGAGATATTCAGCAATAGAATTGAGGATCATGAAACAGTTGGTATCGCTGTCGTTAGTTATATCAATGATGATGACTCAGATGATTTTACTGATTCTGGGTATTACCCACATCCAAAGTCAGTTCAAATTCATAATAATGAAATCAGTCGATCAGGTCATAACCCAGATTTAGATAAGGACATTGCTTCAATACTATATGAGATATCTGATGGAGACATGCCAGATATTTTTTGGGATGGTGTTCTGCCATTAAAGCAAATGATCTTGGGACAACCAAACAATGAAAAATTGATTCTAAAGGATAATGGAGAGATAAGCTTTGCTGTAATGAATCCAATCAGATATATGCTCTCATTGCCATACCAACTCAGTCGAGATGAATCTGAATATTCTGGAAACATTACTCCACTTCCACCTGTCAAGATTGATTAATCAAGTATGAATCAGAATCTGCTGACTTTTTTGATACTAATATGCTTTTCAAGCAGTCTGTATGCGGTCAATGATCATGCAATACTTTCAGATAAAACTCCAAAAGCATTATCCGAATATGGTTTCTTTTCTGATCCACTCAATCAAGTCCCAAGCAACGATGTAGTGCCTTATGAACTCATTACGGCTTTATTTTCAGACTATACAGATAAGCACCGTTTCGTATATCTTCCAAAGGGAACAATTGCCAAATATGATGGCGAGGAAGTTTTTGATTTTCCCTTAGGGGCAGCCCTAATAAAAACATTCTCTTATCAAACCAATGAAGGCGGAACACTTCTACTTGAAACACGTTTATTACTAAACAAAGAAGATGGATGGGATGCACTCACATATGTTTGGGATATCGATAGAGGAGATGCTTACCTGGCACTTGGTGGAAAAACCATTGAAGTGACCAATGCCATTACACCAACAAATGAAAACTTCATAAGATATAGAGCACCGAATAAGAATCAATGCAAGGAATGTCATTTAAAAGATGATGCTGTTGAGCCCATAGGTCCGAAACCAAGAAACATCAATAAAGCCATCGTTTATGAGAATGGAATAGAGAACAATCAAATAGATCATTGGGCAGTTATTGGGCTTCTAGAAGAAAAACCTTATTCAAATGGCTCAATGGTTAATGCATTTAATCAGAATCATGATATCAATATGAGAGCAAGATCATATTTAGATATAAATTGTGGCCATTGTCATTCACCACAAGGTTCTGCAAGTTCATCTGGTCTTTATCTATCAATTGAAGACAAAGAATTTGGTGTTTATAAGAAGCCTGTCGCTGCAGGAAGAGGAAGCGGAGGACTGAGCTACTCAATTGTTCCGGGAAAAGCCGAGGAATCGATACTTTTATTTCGAATGCTATCAAATGAACCAGATGTCATGATGCCTGAGTCAGGAAGATCGCTGATGCATGTTGAGGCCATAGAGCTTATTACAGAATGGATTAATGAAATGAAATGACAGATAAGAAGGATATTAAAACGAGAAAAAAATCACCGGCTCATGCTATTTCAAAAATTCATGAGACAAAAAAAAGATACAAACGAACAAAACAAAAAAAAGAAGTGAAAGATTTGATTAAGGAAGATTCATGAGATTTTTTCTCTCTCTCATAGTAATCGGAATCATAGGTATTGGTGACATAGATGCATCCGAGAATCATGGTACAAGATTGGTTCTGCTTGGCACTGGCACACCAAATGCTGAGCCTGACAGGTCAGGCCCATCCTTGGCAATAATCATTCAGGATAAATCATATATTGTTGATTTTGGTCCTGGAATAGTAAGACAAGCAAATAAATTATATACCCAAGATAATGATGCTTTTATATCCCTTAAACCAAGTAATTTAGAAGTCGCATTTCTGACCCATCTTCATTCTGATCATACGACTGGTTATCCAGATTTAATATTTACGCCATGGGTTCTTGAGCGTGATACGCCTTTAAAAGTTTTTGGGCCTAAAGGCATAAAATCAATGACAGAGAATATCCTAGAAGCTTATGGCTCTGATATAAGATATAGAATAGATGGCTCAGAGCCAGCGAATGAAACAGGCTGGAATGTAGAAGTAGATGAGATAGATGAAGGAATTGTTTACAAAGATGACTTGGTGGAGGTAGTGGCATTTAAAGTGAGTCATGGTTCATGGGAAAATGCATTTGGCTACAAATTCACCACTGCTGATAAAACAATAATTATTTCAGGTGATACGGCTCCCAGTGACAAGCTAATAGAGATGGCTAAGGGCAGTGATATTTTGGTACATGAAGTGTATTCACAATCTGGTTTTGACCGCAGGTCAGACGTTTGGAAAAATTATCATTCAAAGCATCATACTTCAACTATTGAACTTGCTGAGATTGCCAATATTGCAAAACCAAAATTACTATTATTAACACATATTCTTTTCTGGGGATCTTCCGAAGAAGAGATTATCGATGAGATAGGGTCCAACTATTCTGGAAAAGTGATCGTTGGTGAAGATTTATCGGTTTACTGAGATGACCCAGATTATAAATACATCATTGATTATTGGCTTAGGTGGATTTATCGGAACCATCCTTAGATTTTTGATTAGCACATCGATAGAAAAGACAGTTACCACATCATTTCCAATAGGGACAATATTCGTGAATTTGATCGGATGTTTTTTAATCGGATTGGTTTCTGGTTATTTCACACAAAAACTGGAAGACCAAACGCAATTATTCTTCTTTCTCACTGTTGGAATCCTTGGTGGATTTACAACATTTTCAGCGATTGCTATGGAGTCACAGTTATTCATAGAGAATGGAGAATTTCTAAAGATGATATCTTACATTGTTCTCCAGGCCTCACTTGGCATCATTCTATGTTTGATTGGTTACAATCTGATCAAGAATTGAAATGAGTGTGAAAAACAAAACAGCACTAATCACAGGCGCTTCAGCAGGTATTGGTAAATCTTTTGCAGAAGTATTTTTTAAAAATGGTTTTAATTTAGTCCTCACTGCAAGAAGGGCAGACAGATTAGATACTATAAGGGCAAATCTACTGGAATCATCAAGAGATCAAAAGATAGACATATTTCCAGCTGATCTCAGTGATCAAGATGCCCCTAAACAGATATTTAATTTTTGCGAAGAACGAAATATTCACATCGATGCACTGGTCAATAATGCAGGCTATGGTAATCCAAAAGCTTTTGAAAAAATTAAATGGGATGAACATTCTGATTTTATACAGGTGATGATTGGTTCTGTAACAGAACTGATACATATCTTCTTACCTGGAATGATTGAGGGACAGTATGGAAGAATCATTAATGTTGCTTCTTTGGCACCATATATTCCTCCTACAGATAGAGGAGGTCTATATAGTCCTGTAAAAATTTATCAAATCAAACTCTCTGAGGGCATCCATTTTGAATACATGGATCAGAATATTTTTTGTACAGCGGTGTGTCCTGGGCTCACCAGAAGCGAGTTTCATATTGCTGCAGATATGCCAGAGGTTGCAAATACACCTGATTTCTTATGGATGACTTCAGAAAAGGTAGCAGAGCAAGGTTACTTTGCTGTAATGAATGGAAAAAGTTTAGTTATTAATGGTTGGTTAAATAAGTTCTTTGCATTAATCTCAACTTTAATTCCGAAGATATTCACCAAAAGAATAGGTAAATATTTAACTAAAAAAAGAATGCCTAACTGAGTAGATCTATGAAAGCAATTAAACCATTAACGTATTCACTGATAATCATTTCATTATTTGTCTCGAGCGTCATTGCTCAAGAAATTGATGATGAGCCAGATCCATTCGATATTCCGATGACTGATTCTCCAATTCAATCAGATGAGATACCCATGAGTCTTGAGGAGGATTTTCGCGAAGATACTCTAGGAGATGAGCGAGCAAATCAAAAAGAACGTAAAGATAAAATCTACATTAAAGGGAAGGCCACTGTTGTTGACGGAGATACCATTACTATCGGTAACACCAAGATTAGATTCAGCGGCATTGATGCACCTGAGTCTTATTACTATGGAATGACACAGTACTGTGAAAGACCCAATGGAAAGATTTGGGCCTGTGGAAAGAAAGCCACTGCTGCATTAAAAAAGCTCATCGGTAAACATGAAGTTGAATGCACAGATGAAGGTGAGGATAAATATGGAAGAACGCTCAGCATCTGTTATGCAAACGGTGTTGACTTGCAATCTGAAATGGTCAGAACGGGAATGGCAGTTGCCTACATTCGCTATTCAACTCGATATGAAGAAGAGATGATAGAAGCGATGATAAATAGAGCTGGAATTTGGAGCGGTGATTTTTTAGATCCTGAAGACTGGAGAAGACAAAATCGAAAACGAGATTAATCCAATCTACCCGCTCATAACCCTCGGCCATCGGTCATGAATACTGTGTTCAAGCTCGGGTTCAATTGTTACTACATATAGTCTCTGCTCTTGCTTTTCTACAGCGACTAATCCTTGTATCCACTGTCCTTTAACCAAATCAAACCAATGACTTTTTCCCTCATGATCTTTTTCCATAAAGCTCTGCACAGGTATCTTGACTGGTTTTGGAAACCATCTATCCCAAATTCCAGCATGAATAGAATCCAGTCTTGCCCATCCCCCCAATGGAAGTTTTCCTGATTGCCCTTTGCGCCTTCCCCAAAGTATCAATTTCGTATCACTTTCTTTCGTTATGACTGGAAGTTTTGCCTTTGGATTGGGAAAGTACACCCTCATATGTTCCCCATTATGTGTATATGAAGCTCCGCCGCACATGTCATTGAATTGTCTGTCTATGACCGGATGGTTTCCAGGCGGGTGCAATCACATCAGGCATGCTTGATCTGTGCATTAAATTGCTGGGCGCGATCGTTAGATTGCCATATTTTTGATTGATTGAATCTATGACTCTATTTTTTATGGCAACATTCGCATGTTCACCTTGTTCCAAGAAATCAATTTGCTGATTTGATTTTTGTGGATTTAGAGCAGTAACTTGTATTTGATGAATGCCCTCGCCATGCCATCTATATCTAATCATTTTTTCTCCAAGTTGCATGATCTTTGTTCCATCATCAATAGAGTAGGCGAGCTTCATTTTGGATCCTATCCAGCCATTCTTAGCTTTTAGCCCAATGAAGAATACCGAAGACTTAAAATCATGTTTTCTGAGTCGAGCACCCACTTTTTCACTCATATGTTGCAAATATGTAAGGATGATTCTTTTGTTACGTGTATCCGGAGGCATAACTTTTCCATGACCTATTGATTTTGGTGGAGCAACGATGGTTTGTATTTGTTCTGGATCTTTGCCTTGAGCCATCAACCAAATTCTCCGACCTGGATGCCCAAAATGCTTACCAAGAACGCTGATTGGGATATTTTTCATATCACCACACTTATATACCCCATGCGAATTCAAAAACCTTTTAATACCTCTTCCTATTCCACATAATTGATCTACTGGAACATTCTCTAATCTAGACTCAGCATCGAGAGGAGGGATGATTGTTATGCCGTAAGGTTTATCTTGTTTGGCGGCATATTTTGCGGTTGTTTTATCTCCACTTATGCCAACTGAACAAGATATTCCTGATACATCACATACAAGATCTTGAATCTTTTTTGCTATTTGTTCAGGCGAATGAATGATCTTCTTGCAGTGAGTTAGATCTAAGAACGCCTCGTCAACAGAGAAGACTTCCATATCAGGCGTGATGGTTTTGAGCGCAGACATGATACGGGTGGAAATTTGCGCATATCTTTTAGGTCTGGACGGTCTTTGAATGATGTCTGGACATAATTTTCTAGCTTCTTTTAACCGCATGCCAGTCTTGATACCCCAAGAACGGGCTTCATAGGAGCAAGTGATGATACAAGTCCCTTGCAGACCATTTGTAACACCAACAGGCCTACCATATAACTCTGGATAATCCATTTGCT
>CETH01079090.1_pt1 | contig 14301 bp, 12 predicted proteins | sample 361461 | NCBI WGS metagenome assembly CETH01 (sample SAMEA2622695, study PRJEB7988) | marine metagenome | isolation source: saline water (ENVO:00002010), including
GTTCTTGGTAATGAGGATTTAAATTACAGTCAGCTGAATCAAATACTGGACCACATGGAATATTTTTACTTTGTAATAATTCCATAATTTCATATTTGTTTTTAGTCTTAGTCCATTCAGATATAATTTGATCTATTTCATCATGATGTTGTCTTCTATTCAATAATGTTGCAAATTTTTCATCTGAAGCAAGTTCAGGCTCCTCCATAATTTCACAAAAATCTCCCCATTGGGAATCCTCTCCAATAGATAAAACAACCCATTGGTCTACACCATCACAAGGGTATGTACCTTGAGGAGTTCTCCATGGATGCCTATTCCCAAATCGCCCTGATTTATTTTGATTTGATTGCCAGTCCATAATATATTCAGCTGTACCCATCACGCCAAGTTGATACATTCCAATATCAATCCATTGGCCTTTACCAGTTTTATTTCTATGCCTTAGAGCAGATGCTACTGCAAACAAACCTGACCAACATGCAAGAAAATCAACATAAGATGCACCTGCTTTGGATGGTATGTCATTATTGTATCCTGTTATGTAACAATGCCCATGCGTTGCTTCTTGTGTAGTAGCTTGAGCAGGATAAGCTGAAAAAGGCCCTTCTCCATGGCCGTATCCTGTATTAGAAATCAAAATTAAATCAGGTTTGATTTTTTTAATATTTTCGTAATCTAAACCCCATCTTTTCATTACTCTTGGAGTATAATTCTCCATCATTACATCACTTATAGAAATTAATTCTTTAAGGTATTCGCGGCACTCTTCTTTACTCAAATCTAAAGTAAGAGATTTTTTATTACGGTTTAATAAGTTGAAACTAGCAGAACGATTCCAATAATCTTCACCTGGGTCATTATCTGGAAATCCACCTGAAAATTGACCACCTCTAACAATATCAAGATGACCTGGGCCCTCTATTTTAATCACTTCAGCACCCATATCTCCTAATATTCCTCCTGCGTAGGGCATAGCAAAAACATAAGTAGAATCAATAACTCTTAAGTTTTCAAATGGTGATTTAGTCATAATATACTCCAGTCAATTAGATAATTTCTAATTCTCGTAATTTAACTAAATCTTCTTTAGAATAATTTAGGGTTTCAGTGTAAACTTCAACATTATGTTGTCCCAAAGTAGGAGATGGAATTCTATATTGACTTGGAGTTTCACTCATATTAAACAATCTGAATGGAACCTTAATTTTACCGATGACAGGATGATCAACTTCTTCATAAAAGTTTCTAGCTTCTAATTGAGGGCAATTTGCTAAATCTTCTGGAGTTTGGACTATTCCAAAAAGCATTCTATAATCCTCTGATGCGGATTTAAACATTTCATGCATTTTTCGGTCTTTGGTTGCTTCGGTGAGAACTTGATCAAATTCAACTCCATTTTGAACTCTTTCTTCCGCATTCGCAAATTTTTCTTCTCGTAATACTTCATTCCCATAAAAATCAACAATATCGTCCCATGTAGCACCTCCACCAGGTTGGCTGATAAAGTATCCATCTGCACAAGGCATAACATTACCAAAACCAGCACCTTCTGATCTTCTTCTACCTTGTACAGCTCCAGTCCAGCTATAAAAAGGTTGATTTACAACCAGAGTTGAATTGACTACTTCTTGGATAGAAACATCAACATGTTGTCCTTCGTTTGTAAAATCCCTCATGAGTAGCGTAAATGCCGTAGATAAAGCGCCATTGATACCTGATTCATATTGGGATTGGAATCCTCCGTGTTTTAATGGTTCACGATCAGCAGTACCACTGATGCTCATAATTCCACTCATTGCATATGCAACAATTTCTTCACCTTTATAGTTACTATATGGGCCAGTTTGACCAAACCAAGTAATAGAAGTTAAAACAATTTTTGGATTTATCTTTTCTAGTTCAGCATACCCTAATCCCAAAGAATCTAGATATCCGGGTTCAAATGACTCAACAACTACATCACATTGAGCAACAAGTTCTTTAAATATTTTTTGACCAGTAGATGTTTCAAGATTTAAAGTAATACCTCTTTTATTTAAGTTTAAAAGAAGAAAAAATAAGCTTTTTTCTATATCAGGATCATCTTTATGAAAAGGAGCCATAGTTCTACCATAATCTCCTGTTAGTGGTTCGATTTTTATCACGTCAGCACCAAAATCACCAAGAATCTTGGCAGCAAATGGTCCAGCAATACCTTGACTAATATCAAGGACTTTAATATCTTCTAAAGCTCCAGGTGCAATCATAACTCATAACCTCCATTGCATCATTTTGTATCAAATCTATCAGGAATTTGATCTAATCTATTATAACAAATAGTTACTAAGTATCATCCTAAATTATGCCTCCTTGTTTAAGCATAATCACATCATTTTTAGAATATTCTAATTCTTCGCAATATATTTCAGTATTGTGTTGACCCAATAATGGGGCTGGCCGAGTAAATTGCCAGGGACAATTAGGAAGTCTAAAAATCTCTCCAGGGATTGTAATTTTACCAATTTTAGGATGTTCAACCTCCATAAAGTATTCTCTATCCTCTAACTGTGGGCACTTTAATAAATCTTCAGGAGTCTGAACAACTCCAGAAACCCAACCGTCACTCATTGTTTTATCGAAATAATCATATTTATTCCATTCTTCTAATTTAGGCAAAAGTATTTCATCTAACTCATCTGCATTATCAATCCTATCAGTAGCGCTCGAAAATTTCTTATCACTTAATTCAGGGATATCCAACATCTCAGCATAGGTGCTAAAAAGTGGACGTTGTCGGCCCTGTTGAGAAGACGCCCCAATATATCCATCTTTAGCTTTAACAATTCCTTCGAATTTAATTCCTTTAAAAGAGCTGCCTTCTACTTTTGTTGCTCGCGCTTCTATGGCACCAGTATATGAGTACCTCGTTGGTCCATTGTAATGATGCGAAGCAGCAACTTCTTGTAATGAGACATCAATGTGTTGCCCTGTATTACTCATAGATTTTGAAAATAATGCAGAAGTTATGGTATAAGCAGCTGTCATTCCTGCCATATAATAACTCTGTGGATGGCCGTGTTTTAATGGAGGTTTCCCATACGCTCCACTAATATGCATTATTCCGCTCATTGCATAATAGATCAAATCGTTACCTTTGAAATGGCTACGAGGTCCAAACTGCCCGAATGGAGTAAGAGACATAATTATTAATTTTGGGAATTGGTGTTGTAATTGTTCATAATTGATTCCAATTTCTTCTAAGTAATTAGGTTGAAAATTTTCTACAAATACGTCTACATTGCTTAATAATTCAAACAAAATCTTTTTTCCAGAATTTTGCGTAATATCTAAAGTGATACTTCGTTTATTACAATTAAGATAGAAATACAATAAACTCTTCTCAATATCAGGTTCGTCTTGAAAAAATGGCCCCATATGACGAGTAGGGTTACCCTCATTAGGTTTTTCAATCTTTATTACATCTGCGCCATAATCTGCAAGATATTTTGTGCAATAAGCACCACTTATATCGTCACTAATATCAAGAACCCTTATGTTGTTCAAAGCTTTATTGCTCATCACTACTCCAACCCCAAGCTTGTTTTATAATCTGTATCAAAATCAGTAATTGAACCGTCTTCTTTTAGTTTTTCTAATGAAGGTGGATTTGATGAAGATCGTTGATTTATTGGTTCATCAGCTATTATTCCTAAATCATAAAAATCATCAATTATATCTGAATCGTAACCTAACAATTCAGATAATACTTGTTCATTATGTTCACCTAAACCAGGACCAGGTCGACGAATTTTAGCTTCTGCATTAGACATTTTCCAGGCACGTCCAGAATAGATTTGTTTTCCGATGTTATCTGAAGAATTATGTGTTATCTGTTCATAAAAGCCACGATCATTCATATGTTGGTCAAATAGCAAGTCCTTACTATTCATAACAGGACCAGCAGGAATTCCTTTATGTTGTAGAATATTGGTCAATTCATTATTATCTTGAGAAGAAGTCCAGTCAGAAATCAGAGAATCCAGAGATTCTCTATTTTTATGTCTTGAAAATGAATCGGAATATTCATCTTGCAAGCACCAATCAGGATCCCCCATTACTTCACAAAGAGCGTGCCATTGGGCGTCATTTTCTGTACCTATTGCGATCCATCGATCTTCACCTTTTGTAGGATATACGTTATGTGGAGCATAATATTCATGAGCATTACCCATAACTTTTCCGTTTCTTTTATTGGCAACAAAATCAAGAATTTTATCACCAATTGTCGATACTCCAATTTGATACATAGCAAAGTCAATCCATTGACCTTCTCCTGTTTGCTGTCTATGAAGTAATGCAGACATAATAGCAAACACTGCTGTCCAACCAACTGGAACATCATAGAAAGCAGCCCCTACTCTTCTCGGACCTTCTTCAGTGTAACCTGTAAATTGACTTAATCCGCAGGTGAGTTCAAACATTCTTCCAATACCGGCATATTGTCTCCATGGACCAGTATATCCAAACCCTGTATTTGATATATAGATTATGTCAGGTTTTATTTTTCTGATTTCTTCATAATCTAATCCAAGTCTACCCATACTTCCTGCACGATTATTTTCAATAATAATATCGCTCAATGATGCTAAATCTTTAAAAGCATCTTGTCCTTCATCAGTTCTTAGATTAAGAGTAATATCTAATTTGCTTCTTTGTAAGGTATGAAATAAACCATCCCTGTTCCAAAAATTATTTCCAGGTTTATTATCTGGAAAAATACCGCCGCCTTCTGAGCGTGGTGCTGTATGGTTTTCTATCTTGATAACTTCAGCACCCATATCAGCCAAAATGTGTGTAGCAGTTGGCATAGCAACCATAGTCGTTGAATCCAACACACGCAACCCTTTAAGTAAATCCTCCATTCATCCCCCTTTAGTGATTTATTGAAAAAAATGTTTTGGGGTTTTCAATCATCATTTGATTAATAGATTGATCAGAAACACCTAATTCTTTGAGTCTTGGTATGAACTTGTTATTAATAAACAAATATCCATCTGGATTTCTTTGATGTCTCATCACTCTCATTTCTTCAGAATTAACGAATGAATCAACTGACCAATCATGACCTAGCATAATTCGATTATCAAATCCATCGTCAATAAGTTCTTTTGTAATGACTGCTCTTTGTTCCCATTCAGGGGTTCCTGGATGATGTCCACCTGGTAATCTATCTAATCCTAACCAGACGCCTTTGGCTAGTAATCCTCTAAGATAATTAATATCAGTTGAGTCATTACTATGTCCAACATAAACTGTATTTGGATCGACACCTTCATCTTCAAAAATAGAAATTTGTTGCTCGCCTACGCGTTCTGGTGCCCACGTATGTGTAGATATGGGAGTTTTTGTAGCTTTGCTTGCACGTGAAGCTGCTCTTAATATTATTTCTCCTTCTGGGGTTACTCCTCCCATATCGTTGGCAACTTTTATAATTCCTGGTTTAATACCTGTGCCTTCAATACCTACTTCAATTTCACGAATATATAAATCTGCAATTATATCGGGAGAAGCTGTCCAAAAAACTCTTGGTATATCCCGCCATGTCCCTGTTGCGCAGATTACATTAACACCAGATCTCCTAGACACTTCTTCAATTAACCTTATGTCTCGGCCAAGATCAAGAGTACTCACGTCAACTATAGTGTCTACACCTTCCGATTTAATTTTAGTGAAAGTTTCAACTGCTCTTTCAACTAAACGGTCTCTCTGAATTAATTCTGGAAATACCTGTTGTATACCAGCTGATGTGGTTAAAATATGTTCGTGGGATAATGTAAAGCCTAAATTTGCTGTATCCAGGGGTCCCAACACACTATTAATAATAGCCATAATCACCTCTCTATCTGAATATCGCATCTATGATAACCCATTTGAATTGAATATTGAATATCAGAATTAGTTTGAATAAATAGATTAAATTGAAATTTGGAAAAAAATAGCATTATATGGTAATGTATAACTCCAATCCGGGGGTAGCACAATTGGTAGTGCGTCACCCTTCCAAGGTGAATGTTGCGAGTTCGAGCCTCGTCCCCCGGTCCATTAATTTGAACCTAAAAAGACCCATAACATTTAATTACAGGTCTTTTCTTTGTGGTAAATCTTAAAATTTACTGCAGGTTTTACTGCAACTAGTTTTATTTTTTACAGTTTTCTTAGTGCATCCCCTACTATATTAGCTGTTTCTCGTTTTTGATTAGCTGACAGGTAGGTGTAGATATTTTGGGTAATGCCTACGTTAGAGTGACCTAACCTTCTACTGACCTCTAAATCATCAGCACCATTTTCATAAAGGACAGATGCGTGGGTATGTCTGATGTCGTGGAGTCTTGCGTCATAACCTAGGATATTCATAATTTTAATCCATGCTTGGGTCAAGGTGTTGGGCTGTATAAATTTACCGAGTTCACCATATGCACCATCTAACCTTCTGAATATTAAATCCTCTGGCCTTGGTGTTATAGTTTTGCCTTCAATAATCTGACCATTGGAATTTAATGCAGGATATGATTGAGCATCAAAGTATTCCTGTAGAACCTGAGTATTTTCATAAGTTAATAGTATTTCTCTATAGCTAGATTCTGTTTTAACAGCAGTAAATTCTACTTTGCCTCCAGGCAATACATCTACCTGCTGACGAACATTAGCTGTAGCTAAAGAAATCTACATCTTTCCATCGCAGACCTAATATCTCATTGCGTCTTGCTCCAGTGTGCAGCAATGTGTGTACTACTGGATAGTAATGAATCCAAGATAAAAGGATATTAGTTCTTAGTCGTTAATAGTACATAGGGGGTATGGCTTAGTTTTTGTTATTGTTTATTAATATATATGAGTGATTGTTTAATTTTAATAAAAACTAGTTTATAATCTGCCTATTATGAGTCTGATAAAGATTTCGATAGTAATATCATTACTAGTTTTATTTATTGCTTGTGAGAGTAATCTTGATCCTGCCTCTGCTCCTATAGATATCGAAGATAAAGTTGCAAAAGATCTTGGCAGGGCCACTCCAACACCGAATCCTCTTACCAATGTTAAAAAAGCTATAAATATCACGACAAATGCTGATACTATTTCAATTCATCATGCAATGAAATTACTGTCCAATAGACTACACAGAGGTTTTTAAGATCTCAATCTAATTACTGATATATCTACACATTTTAAACCAAATGGCTATTCGAAATAAAAGCATAAAGACATAATAAAAGTAATGAATAATCAAGTTAAATCTAAAGACAGAGTCGCAAATTTTGGCGAAGTAAATACCTCTGAAAGAGAGGTAAATGCAATGTTGGATCTAGTAAAACAGGAGACTGAAAGACTTGATTCTAGATTCCTAGAACCAGCATGCGGGGATGGAAATTTCCTTATACAAGTTTTGAATAGAAAGTTAGACGTATTAGTCAAAAAATATAAAAAGAATCAGTATGAGTTTGAAAGAAATTCAATAGTTGTTATTGGTTCAATATATGGGGTAGATATTCTTGAGGATAATGCACAATCAGCGAGAGAAAAACTATTTAAAAGATTTTTAGAAGTTTATAAAAATCATTTCAAAGAATATCTAAATAATAATTTAATTAAATCCATTAAATTTATTCTTGATAAAAATATTATTCATGGAGATGCCTTAACTCTTCAACAAGTTAATACAGATAATCCAATTACTTTTTGTGAATGGGCAGTTATTAATAAAAAGCTTAAAAGAAGAGATTTCACACTTTCTGATTTACTAGCTTATGCTCCTTTTGAGAAAGGAAGTCTTTTTTCTGATGCAGATCAAGAAGTTTTTATACCTGAACCCATCAAGGAATATCCGTTGGTTAACTATGAGGAGGCATATAAATCATGTTAAGTACTTTCCATAATCCAGATATCTTATCTTGCCTTGCAAACTTAAGTAGTGATGAGATCTTTACCCCACCAAATGTTGCCAATCAGATATTAGATACTTTGCCTAAAGATTTATGGTCAGACAAAACAGTGACTTTTTTAGACCCTGTATCTAAATCAGGAGTTTTCCTCAGAGAAATTACTAAAAGATTATTGAAAGGTTTAGAGTCTGAGATTCCTGATTTTGAAGAAAGATTAGAACATATTCTAAGAAATCAGATTTTCGGGATAGGCATTACTAAACTTACTTCAGACATATCAAGAAGGACTTTATATTTATCTAAGAAAGCAAATGGGAAATATTCTATTGTTAATTTTGGTGATGAGAAGGGCAATTTAAGATATTTTGAATCACAACATTCTTTTCCAAATAGACTTAAATGTAAATATTGCGGTGCTGACAGAAAGTTATACCAAAGGGATAAAGGGTTAGAATCTTATGCATACTCTTTTATTCACGAAGATAAACCAGAGGAGTTATTTAAAATGAAATTTGATGTAATAATTGGCAATCCACCATACCAATTAAATGATGGTGGTGCAGGTTCAAGTGCCGCACCTATTTATCATAAATTTATTGAAACTGCTAAAAAACTTCAACCAAGATATCTTTCATTTATCGTGCCAGCAAGATGGTATAACGGTGGAAAAGGGCTTGATGAATTTAGAAGAGATATGTTGAATGATGAGAGAATTTCTGTCCTACATGATTTTCAAGATACTAATGATGTTTTCCCGGGAAGAAATATTAGGGGAGGAGTTTGTTATTTTCTTTGGGAAAGGGAACATTCCGGAAAGTGTGAAGTAATCAATCATGTTAAAGGAGCGACAAACATGCCCAAAAAAAGATATCTGAAAGAGAAGGACCTTGATATCTTTCTAAGACATAATGAATATTTACCAATATATGAAAAAGTCAGCAAACTAAATGAACTGTCGTTTTCAAATATTGTAAGTTCCCGTAAACCCTTTGGACTACCAACCAACTTTAAAGACTTTCATAAGGAAAAATCAAATGATAAAAGTATTTATCTTTATAGATTTGGTGATAATGGATATATTTCACAGGATCAAATAACTCCTCAATTTCATGAAAATATAAATAAGTTTAAGGTTTTAATTCCAAAGGCAAGTCCAGGAGATGATTCATTTCCTCACCTTATTCTTGGAAAACCATTAATATCAGAACCCAATTCAGTATGCACAGAGACATATATTTCCATTGGTCCATTTGATGATAGAAAAACTTGTATAAATGTTTGCAACTATATGATGACTTCTTTTTTTAGATTTATGCTTCTGCTTTCTAAGAGCACACAAGATGTAACAAAGAAAACATATAACCTGATTCCATTACAAAATTTTAATGAAGATTGGACAGATGAAAAACTATATAAAAAATATGGAATAAACAAAGAGGAAATTATTTTTATCAACTCCTTAATCCGAAACGAGGAAACAAGATATGAATAAAAGATTTTTTCCAGATCGTACTGTTAATTCTCCAACAATTTATGGTTACACAGAACCATCAGAAGAATATAAAGGTTTAATTAAAGTTGGTTACACCGAACGGGATGTGTTAACTCGCATGAAAGAGCATTACCCCACTTCTGGACCTGATGGAATTAAACGATTTAAAGTTTTATTTGAAGAATCAAGTATGCGTGACGACGGAACTTCTTTTAAAGACTATGAGGTGCATAAAATACTTGAAAAAGCAGGAATTAAAAGAAGCGGAACAAATAATGAATGGTTCAGATGTTCAGTTGATGATTTAAAGGCAGCGGTCATTGCTGCCAAAGAAAAAACATCTATTGATATTAATAGAGTCTTTAATTTTTCATTGAGACCTGAACAAAAAAATGCAGTAGAAAGAACTAAACAATATTTCGAATCATATACATCTGTTGAAAATAAAACCCCCCACTTTCTTTGGAATTGTAAGATGAGGTTTGGCAAGACTTTTTCTGCATATAAGTTAGCAAAAGAAATGAATTGGAGAAAAGTTTTAATTCTAACGTTTAAACCTGCTGTTGAAAATTCATGGGCAGAAGACCTTAGATCACATATTGATTTCAAAGAATGGCAGTTTATCTCAAGAAGCACCCAATCAATTGATGATATAAATCAGAATAATCCTTTTGTATGTTTCGCATCGTTTCAAGACTTTTTAGGAAAAACAAAATCAGGTGGAATCAAATTAAAGAATAAATGGGCACATAAAGTTGAATGGGATTGCATCATTTTAGATGAGTATCATTATGGGTCATGGAGAGATACCGCAAAAGAATTATATGAATTCGAAGACAAGAGAGAACAAAAAGAGTCTGTGGGTGCTGGCATGGAGGATTGGAATGAGGATATCTCACCACTTAAAACAAATCATTACTTATATTTAAGTGGGACTCCATTTAGAGCAATTGAATCAGGTGAATTCATAGAAGAGCAAATCTTCAATTGGACATACTCCGATGAACAAGAAGCAAAAGAAAACTGGGATGGAGATAATAATCCATATGAATCTCTACCCAGAATGGTAATGATGACTTATCAAATGCCAGAATCGATTACTCAAATTACGGATACAGGTGAATTCAATGAATTTGATTTAAATGAATTTTTTAAAGCAGAGGGGAAAGAAGATAAAGCAAAATTTAAGCATGAGAACTATGTTCAACAATGGTTAGATTTAATAAGAGGTTCGGGATTTAATAATATTTATACCAACCTTAAACTTGATAAAAATAAACCTGTTTTACCTTTTGCTGATTCAAGATTAATAAATCTACTTAATCATACTTTTTGGTTTTTACCCTCAGTTGCATCATGTTATGCAATGAACAACCTCATGATGAAAAGAGCAAACATTTTTTATCACGATTATGAAATTATTGTTTGTGCAGGAACTAAAGCAGGGATAGGAGTGAAATCTTTGGATCCTGTAAGACAAAAAATGTCTGAACCATTAAAATCAAAAACTATTACCTTGTCATGTGGGAAACTCACAACAGGTGTCACTGTAAAACCGTGGACAGGGCTATTTATGTTAAGAAACACAACCTCTCCTGAAACTTACTTTCAAACTGCATTTAGAGTTCAATCACCTTGGACTATTGGTGTTGAGGATGAACCTAATAAAGAGGAAGTATTAAAAAAAGAGTGTTATTTGTTTGATTTTGCACCTAATAGAGCATTGAGACTGGTCACGGATTACAGTTGTAGACTGAATATGGGAGAAGATAACCCTGAATCTAAAGTAGAGGATTTTATTAAATTCCTACCAGTGCTTTGTTTTGATGGCAGTTCAATGCGTCAAATCAATGCAGAAGAGGTATTAGATTTTGGCATGGAGGGAACTTCTGGTTCGCAACTTGCAAAGAAATTTGACAGTGCAAGATTAGTTCATGTTGATGACTTTACTCTTAAAAGACTTATGGCAAATCAAAAAGCAATGGACGCACTAATGAATATAGAAGGATTTAGAAATCTAAATTCTGATTTAGAGAAAATTATTAATCAATCTGAAAAAATCAATAAACTAAAAAAAGAGTCCAGTGAGAAAGATTTGACTCCAAAAGAAAAAAAGCAACTATCTGAAGAAGAGAAAGAACAAAAAGGTTTAAGAAAAAAGATTCAGGAAAAACTTCAAAAATTTGCTACTAGAATCCCTGTATTTATATATCTAACTGATTATAGAGAAGAAACTTTAAAAGACGTTATCACTCAACTGGAACCAAGTTTATTTAAGAGAGTAACCTCTCTTTCAGTATCTGATTTTGATTTGTTGTTGAGTTTAGGGCTTTTTAATTCTACATTAATGAATTCCGCAATCTTTTCATTTAAACGATATGAGAATGCATCTCTCCATTATGATGGTTTCACTAAACACAATCCTAAACAGATAGGGTTGTTTGATACTAAAGTCGCCGCAGAGGAGTTTTAGAGAAATAGTAGACCCTCAAAGAAAACTTAATAACAAATACCCTTCTTTAGCGAGAAGTAGGATATCTGATATATTCTTTGGCATTTATAATTTTATCAATGAGTCTCCACAGAAGTTATCATCATATTATTATGTGTGATTTTATTTATATTAATATTAATGTATGGTAGTATCACGAATATAATTCAGGAGTAAATTATGAGCGAGTGGAATTACACAAAGTGTTCAAAGCCATTTGAAAGCGTTGAAGAAGCATTGGAATTTATGATTTCTAGATCATATGAGGGACAGGTGCTTCAAAGAACTAAAGGATATACGGCCGTATGTTCTACATACCCAGAAGGTTATTACCCTGATGCGGTTCCTGTTGCTTCCTATTCACCAGATACCGGTGTTGTAAAAAATAATAAGAAAATCAATCTCGTATTAAATGCAAACCCATCTACAACTTTAGATATAGAATGTTGCCCAGAAACAGTAAGTATTACAACAAAAGATACTGTTGAAAAACATTGTTGCTAAATCATGCAATCTCAACGAATTTCTTCAATCATACAAGAGTATGATTCTCAAGGTTATCACAGAACAGGAACAATTACAGATCATCTATCTGCAAATTGGTTAGTGGACAAAATTAACTCAATCGGTCTTTCAGCAACGAAAGAAACATTCCCCCTGCACCGAGTAAACCCAATTACTTCACATATCAAAGTCAATAATTCAATAATTGACGGTTTACCTATGTTTGACTGTCAATATACCGACGAAAGCGGTATTAAAGGAACTATTGGATTATATGGCGATAATGTTGATATAGCAGTTTTCGAAATGAATCATGGGAATATTGATTACTCTGAAGATTTACTTGACGCAAGACAATCAGGAAAATATAAGGCAGTAATTGTTCTAACTATTGGAGAAACACCTGGGTTAATGGCTATTAACACGCCTGATTTTGGACAAAATTTTGGTGTTCCTGTATTACAAGTTTCAAGTGAATCAAAAGAACAAATTGAACAAGTAATTTATTCTCGTGAAAGTGTACAAATGATAGTACACGCAAATTTTGAACAATCCGAATCATATAATATTGTCACCGAAATAAAGGGGCTCAATAACAATCTGAAACCGATAGTAGTAATGACTCCAAGAAGTGGATGGTGGAATTGTGCATCTGAACGTGGAGGAGGTATCGCTTGTTGGCTTGAAGTAATGCAACATATTATCTCAAACAAAGTTGCTAGAGATGTTATTTTTGTCGCTACTAGTGCTCATGAATTAGGTGCGTATGGTATTCAATCTTTCTTAAATAAAAGACCTAATTTCATTAAAATAGTATCAAATTGGATTCATTTTGGTGCAAATATTGGTGCGGCAATAACGCCTGGAACAAGATTTTGTTCCTCAAACACCCAATTAAAAGAAATAACGACTAATGCCTTAATCCAAGAAAAGATAATTGATGCTACTGCAATTGATTTGGGTGTAATACTTGGAAGAGAATCTGCCTTTGTTGCCAATTTGGGCGCAAAAGTGATTGTTCTCCAAGGTACTAATGCTTTATTTCATCTTCAAAAAGATAGATGGCCTATATCGGTAGATGTTAAAAAAATAGCTAAGTTATCAAAATCATTTAACCAAATTGCTTTTGAATTAGCGAATATAATTTAAGCAGTTCAATTAAGGCCATTTATTCCCATCAACAAGCAAGGATTCTATTTGAGAATCACCATGTTTATTAACTTTAACGTTTACTTTTACATCATCTGCTGTTTCGATAATTTTCCCTGTATCAACTTGAACAAAATAATTTTCAATACCATAAGTGATTTCAAGTTCTCGAAAGTTTTCTTCTCCATCAAAGCGTTCAATATTATCAATAGTTGTAAGTTTCCCTTTTATTCGTATGAATTCAGTAAGATTAGCATCATTATCAGTTAATACATTATCTCCATCATATGAGGAAGAAATACCAAATGCTTGCCATACCTGACCAGCCGGCTTCAAAAACACATACACATCTTTATCAGTTTCTTCCCAAAATTCATAATAACAACAAGTGGTTTTATCAGAACCATTACGTTTTGTTGTATTTTCAGTCAGATGGGAAATTTCATAATCTAAAATGACATAATCGCCTCGAAATATATCTCTCGGGTCTATCGGCTGGGTTTGAAGAGTGATTATCTTGGATTCTGAAAATCTAACTTCTTGAATCACGACAAATGTTATAATAGATACCACCTGAAGTATAACGACCACGCTTAATAATATTTTTTTCGTTTTAGACATTGCTATCCCTCATTCAAATCAAATTTATCCAACAAACGTCGCCTAATACGTTCAAAAGTAACTCCTCCAAGTAGTAATAACATACCTGTAATTGCAAAAAACAAACCAGTATCAATCATTCC
>CETH01045292.1_pt1 | contig 14295 bp, 13 predicted proteins | sample 361461 | NCBI WGS metagenome assembly CETH01 (sample SAMEA2622695, study PRJEB7988) | marine metagenome | isolation source: saline water (ENVO:00002010), including
TACTTTAGAGATGAGATTGAAGGCAGTATTGGATATATATTCTTGATGGTGATGGTGCTGACCTCTTTTAAGTTTGGAAGCAAGATGGTTAGCTCTAGCCAATGGAGAATCATCCATAAAACAGGTGTTTATTTTCTTTGGGCCTATCCTTTCAGTGTCTACTGGTGGAGTATTTCATATTACGGCAATGCCCTATTGATTGATTATGTATTTTATTGGATGGGCTTTTTGGCATTTCTTCTAAGGATAATCGCTTGGGGTAAAGCAAACTATGAAAAAGAATCCCATGAAAATCAATTGAATAAAATAATGGGTATGTCATTGATTCTCATAGGTTTGTCGATGTCATTTCTGAGCTTATATTGGCAAGTAATGCTGACTGAATACCTCACATTCTTTAATTGGTCATCATCTTTCGAATTATGGTTGCCATTTTGGCCTTTTGAACCCTTTTTATCGCTCATGATAATTGGTCTAGGAACGATGATCCTCACAAAAAATAAAATTATCAAACAAGCACTCGATGACTCGAGTTCAATATCTACTCAATAATTTTATTAATGATCAAAGTGGTCTCTTAGATACTGGGATTAGCTTGATTGTTGATGTTGCAGAAGCAATCATCTGATCATTTTGTTTCATAGTTGCATATGCAAAAACGATGCTTTTGCCCATTCTTAAAATCTTTGATTTAGCGGTCAAAATGCCAGGATGTGCAGGAGCAACAAAACTAACATTAATGTCTAATGAAACAGGATTGCTTTGGAACTTCTTGAGTGCAATAACCAGATGAGCCATTGTCGAATCGAGCATTCCTGTGATGAATCCTCCTTGAACGACTTCATTATCTGAGTGGCAAAACTCAGATATCGCATCATATTCCATTACCATTATTTGCTTCTCTTCATCAAATTCCTTCAGACTCCCGCGAAGGGTATCTAGGCAAGGTGGCTTGTTGTTATGAAGGAGGTTTATTATTTCTTCTTTTTTCATGAACTATTTGATTCCATAAACCAAAGTCACTCTCATTTCATCATCGTTACTTATCAGATCAAGTTTCGTTATTTTCAATGCAAGTTCAATGTGTAATGACTCCAGTACAAAAATAATCTCTTCTAATTTTTGGGCATTCAAAATGATCGTCATGATTTCGTCATCAAGACTAACGTCTGAAACACTGACTCCATTAACGGAAGCAATAGACCTTATAGAATCGATGATTTCTGAAGGATTGTTTTTTAAAAGACTATTGCTTTTCTTACCTAAGAGGCTAAGGGCCCCATTGTAAACATATTCGTAATCATTCTTTGCGTTGATCATCTTTGCTTTTGAGCTTTTTGTGTTTGACATAACCCAGCTGAATATAGAAATAATTGCCATGAGTGCAATCAAAGCAAACGAAATTGAGATCAAGTTTCTCTCTCTCTGCGACCGAAGATTCCAAAAATTAATGATGTCATTCATTCGGATACTCCAGTTTAAGTATTCCACTTACCTTTGAGTCAAGAACTACAATTTCATTTTTGACAATACTCAATCGAAATTCCTCAATCAATCTTTCAATCAGAGAGTATTTGATTTGCCCAATATCATTAAATTCTAGCTCGATTGTGGCCTCCTCAAAATCAATAGATGATCTTGAGATACCCTCAATATCTAATGCTTTCAGATAATTCAAGCCATTCAATTCAAAATTATTTGATACAGGCGCTTTGTTAATAAGCAATTCATCCATCTGAGCTTTTGGATTGATAACTCTTCTCATGTTTGGACTAAGCGACTTAAAAGTTTGATTGATTTTTTGACGATACTCTTTTTCTTGATAATCCATGATGGATAAGTTGATGATGGGAAGTGAAATAATGCCAAGAGTTAATATCATCAAAATGACAAGCTGGGAACTAGAAAGCTCAAACCTTTTGTAAATTGATTTCATTGAGAGCTTTCTTTGGAATATGTTTGGTAACTTTGAGTTTTTATTATTCATGAAGTGATCATGCAGATTGTTCAAGCCCATTTTCTTTTCACAAGAGGATTCGAGAAATGCCTTAAGAAGATCCTTGCTATTGCCTATAATTTTTGGATTATGATCTGGATCTTGTTGCTTGATCACATTTAAATAACTTTCTAAATTAATCTTATTTACTGAAAAGCCAGAGCCATCTGAAAATGAGAAAATAAAGCGATCACTGAACTCCATACAAGCATCTTCAGAGTGAGCATAAAGAAGGAAATGCTCAGGAAAGATCCGTATGTCACATCCCAATTGATTTAATTTATTACTAATGGGCTCAATTAACTTCTTCTCAACTAAGTTGACGAGTGAAAATGCATTCGAATGAACAAATAAATAATTCGAAATGTCATCAATTAATTCGTGTTCATTTTCTGCTAAAAAACGAGCTTTAAATTGTTCATCTGATTCTGATTTATTCTTACTGGCATTAAAGGTAATACATTGATTAGAAGGCAGGAAGAAATTCACTATTGAATTGGCCTGAATTATATTCTGGAGTTCATCCAACTCAATTTTAGATGAGCGCAATAAATCACCATCAGAATACTCAAACAGCTCTAAGTCTGAATTATCTTTTGATGAATGTAGAAAATATTGCTTCATTTTAAATTTAATAGCTAATGATCATTATAAAATCTATTCAATATGATCGTTTCATTATTTTTAATTTGAAATAACGTTCTTGCATCCATATTGGCATTTTCGTGAACTATTTTAGTATCTATCCAAATCAAATTGGTGGATAAACTGATAGGAATAAAAGATTCGTTAAATGAAACATTAGGAAATGCAAGGTAGAGATCATCCAAGGATTTAAAGCCCTCCAATGGGATCTCAAGAATTATTGACTCTGCATCTGCAATATCTATTCCTGGGATGATCGATGCGAGCAATAAAGCGTCTTCTTCTTTTAAGTGATTAATATTAATTCCTGAATTATCTATCAGAGGATGGGCACATAAATAATTCTTGATCTCATTCCAGTTGAAATAATTGATCGAGGGGAGGCTCATTAATTCACTTTTATGATAAAAAAGCCTTTGCGATGAATATTGCTTAACTTGACTGACTGGACCGGTATAGAAATAGTCTTCTAAGCCATAAGTTCTCGGCTCATCATCTAGATCAACCCAATCCAAAATCTGATCAATCAATGGATCGATCTCGGCCTCATCATACTCGAGCAGTAAAAGCATTTTCTTGAAGCCCTTGATACTTTTTTCATTGGCAACAAATTGCTGATTCTGATAAATGAATAAATTATTCAAATTAAAACAACTCGAAGCATCTTTGGCATTTGCAAGAATTGCTCCATAATCTGATTGAACCGAAATCGGTTGACTGAAGAATGGCATTGATTGATTGGTGGAGGATCTTTGTGGTGTGAATTGCTTCTTCATTTCCTCCTCTGATAACACTTCGATTGCCCTTATGTATTGAAATGCATTGTTTTCAAAGTTTACATAACCCTCTCTTTTTAGGGCTAAAAAATAATTCTGACTAAGTGAAACCCCTATAGCTGATAAGATCAACATAATCATCATCACTGAAATTAAAACAACCCCTCTAGTATTCGTAGACATGATTGATCCTTGGTGAGATGAGCCACTCTATTTCTTGATCATCAAGCAGCAATTTGATTTCAATCAATTGAGGCATGACTCGACTTGTATTTTGATCTTTTGGCCATTCAGGGAACCACTGATAGCCATCTGAAAACTTGAAAAAGATATCGCTTACATTTTCCATCATTACTGAGTCAAAATATTCTTCGCCTAAATATGGATTCGCAGCAAAATACTGCCTTCTGATGAATGACTTATCTTGTAATAGATATTCTACTCTTCTCAATTTTCCGGTCGAAGAGTCTGAGTGGTTGATTATTGTGGTAAAAATCAAACGCTCTGAGTCATCGACATAATAAAATGTTGCATTCATTGGTAGCCCATATATGTCTCTCATTGGAACATTCATTGATTGCCTAAGATCTCTTCTGATCGTATTGGATAGAATATTGAACTTCTTTATATCCTCTAAAGCATTGAGCGTTTGAGATCTAGAGCTAATTGATGACTCTAGAATATTGGTGGAAATCAGTAAGATGAGGCTGACGATGACAATTGATATCATCACCTCTATTAAGGTAAAACCATTGGTGCTTTCATTTAATCTATCTTTTTTCAATGAAGCCCTCTCTTATAAAAATTACTTGTTCAGATTCTTTTAGTGAAATGACTATTGAAAACTCATTTAAATATTCTGAGGCTGCCTTAGTCTCCTCTTTCCAAACCCATTCTTGGCCAGCCATTTCAATCATCCCCGAGCGAGTACCCAAATTAAGTGGGTAATCAATGGTTTCCAACATGGCGTATCGATTATTTGCAATCTCTCTTGCAATGACTTTTTCTCGCATTGATTGAGAAGAGATCTGAGTTGAGACAACCAACTGATAAACTGTAACAACACTGATACTGAAAATCAGCAATGCAACCGAGACTTCCAGCAAGCTAAATCCCTCTAACTTTTTATTCTTCAACTTTTTCGATCTGGCCATTTGTTCTGACAATAATTTTGTATATTCCATACGAATTATCAATTGTAATCATTGCGCCTGATGTTTCTCCGGATGGGTAAAAAGAAAGCATCGGGATTGGCGTGATATTCTCATCGATCCGATAATCTATGCCTTGTCCGGTTTTAATAGAGACCTCTGTCCCTGATGGGATCGTATCTATAAACCTCATGTCATTCGATTCAAGCAATAATTCTTCATTGAAATACTCATCCAAATAGATGCGTTCTTCGTTTTTAGCTAAAAACCAATGCAATGTACGACCTTTAAGAATACTTTCATCTGACATGTTTCTTAAAATTTGTTCTGGAGCCTCATTGGGAGCATCAAAAATACGAAGCAGATTTGTATTAAGCATCAGGTAGCTTGAACTGACTCCAATTAATATCAGAACAACAAGAAGCTCAATAAGTGTAAATCCGTGATTAGTCTTACCAATTTCCGATGTCAGCATCTTCCCCCTCTCCTCCTACGATTCCATCGGCACCAAGGCTATAGACGTCAAATTTATTATTTTGGCCAGGAAATAAATATAGGTAGTCATTACCCCAAGGATCTTGGGGTAAATTAGAGAGATATCCATCAGAGGGATACAAGTTTTTATTTCTTAGTCCATCGGGTGCTGAAATAAGAGATTCCAAACCTTGATTTGTTGTTGGATAACTATAATGCTGAAAACGATAAGTCTCTAATGCCTTCTCAATCTGAGATATATCAGCACGAGCCTTTTCAAAATTTGCCCGATTCATAAATGGTGACACATTGACAGCAACAATGGTTGTCAAAATACCCAGAATGACAATTACGGCCATTAGCTCTATTAGAGTAAAACCTTTTTGATGATTCATCATAGTTAACTTATAGACATTGAATTCATTTGCATTATTGGTACCAGTATCGCCAAAACAATGAGCAAAATAAATGCTCCCATGAAAATAATTACCATTGGCTCAAGCAAAGCCAATAATAAACTTCGTTTTGTTTCAATTTCTGTTTTCATGAATGAAGAGACCTTTTCGAACATTTCAGACAAGTTACCAGCAATAAATCCACTAGAAATTAATTGAATAAATATTTCAGGAAAAATTGATGCCTCTTGTAATAATAAAATGAAATCCTTTCCTTCCTTTAAATCCTTATTGGATTTTTCCATCAAACTTTCCAAATATTTATTTGAAAATACTTTTGAGGATTCATGCATGGCTAAATCCAGATTGATTCCAGAACTCAAAAGAAGGTGCATTGTGCTGGAGAACCTTTCGAGTTCTGACTTTAATATAAAATCACCCGCTATCGGTATCAAAAGCACTCTTCGATGCCATGAGATTAATTTTAAAGGATCCAACGAGACTCTCTTGAAGCCATAAAAAGAAACAATAGAAAAAAGAATCATCAGAAAACCTATCAGTGGCAATTGATTCGAAAATCCAAGCAATATTCTCGTCAACAGTGGTAAATCCATTCCTGATCTGATGAATTGATCAACAACTTGTGGCATCACAAAAACCAGTAGGGCCACAATAACCATAATTGAAAAAGCTATCAGTATCAGAGGGTATGCAAGCGCAGATTTTACTTTTTGCTTTATTGAATCAGATTCCTCTAAATAATCTGATAATTTAGTGAACATAACATTGAGATTTCCAGATGTATCACCTGCAGAAACCAGTGATATATAGGTGTTATCAAAGATGTCTGGATATTTCTCCATTGCATCACCGAGCCTAACCCCTTGTATAAGATCTTCGCGAATAGAATAAAGCACATTAGATAAGCGCTTATCATCTATATGATTGGCAACGATGCTTAGAGTCTCATCGAGTGGAATAGATGATCCCAAAAGAGTTGCCATTTGCCTAGTAGCCAGAACGAGTGACTTTTTTTTCACTCTATGGATATTTCTCTTAGATGAAATTGACTCTACAATTTCCAGTGGAACAAGATTGAGCTCTTTGATCAATCTCCTCGCATCTCTCTCTGATAAAGCACTGACATGCCCCGAGAGTTTTTTTCCATGAGCATCAAATGCTGTGTAATTATATGCTGGCATCTTCTGCTTGATTGTTTAGCCTGATTAACTCATTGACTGAAGTCATGCCTGATTTAATGAGTTCAACTCCCACCTCATGTATCGAAGCATTGTTCTTAAAAGCAAATGATTGAAGCTCTTGTTCCGATGCTTCTGCATGAATCATGTTTTTCATGTCTGAATCAACTAAAACTGATTCCGCAATCGCAATACGGCCTTGGTATCCGCTCCCATCACACTCAGAACAACCTTCAGGAAAAAAGGCTTTATTTCCAGGCTTGAGTCCAAATAATTCGCCATCACTTTCTGTAATACTGCCGCGCACCTTGCAGTTCTCACAAAGTCTCCTAACCAATCTTTGAGCAATAATGGTCTTAATGCTTGAAGCCAATAAGTAAGACTCTATGCCCATGTCTCTGAGCCGTGTAATGGCGCCAATCGCACTATTGGTATGCACTGTAGAGAGAACTAAGTGTCCAGTTAAACTGGCTTGAATGGCAATCCTAGCAGTCTCTTCATCCCTAATCTCTCCCAGCATCACAATGTCTGGATCTTGTCTTAAAATGGATCTCAGACCAGTTGAAAAATCATACCCTGTTTTATTATTTACCTGTGTTTGACCAATGCCTGCAAGAGTATATTCAATGGGATCTTCAACCGTCAGTATATTTTGTGATTGATCATTGATATGACGAATGCTTGCATATAGTGTGGTTGTTTTTCCTGATCCGGTTGGGCCAGTAACCAAAATGATTCCTTCCGTAGCCCTGAGATTTTTCTTCAAATTTGAAAGCACATTTTGATCCAAACCTAAGTCATCAATATTGATTTGAGATGACTCTTTGTCTAATAATCTCAAGACGATCCTCTCACCATAGGATGAGGGCAATGTAGAAACCCTAACATCAACATTCTTCTTACCCAGAGACAAAGATACCCTTCCATCCTGAGGCAATCTTCTCTCAGAAATATCCAATCTTGAGAGTATCTTAATTCTTGAGATAATGATGGGCGCAATTCTTGCATCCTGAGATAAGACTTTTTTAAGAATTCCATCAATTCGGAAACGAACGATAAAATTATCTTCATAAGGTTCAAAATGAATATCAGATGCCCTTTGTTTGATGGCTTGACTGATGATGCCATTGATTAATTTAATGATTGGCGCATCATCACTGCCGCTCAAGAGATCTTCAGTTGGCGCAATTGAATTTGCAAAAGACTTGAGATCAAAACCATCTCCAAGTTCTTCAGAAGTGATGCCTGATTCGTTTTCACCAGAAAAGACTTGAGTCATCAATTGATCAAAAGTTTCATGATCACAATCTTGTAGTTTGAGATCTTGGCCAAGAAATCTGGAGAGTTCATGATAAGTAGTGAGATTAATGGGCGAAGTACTCATCACAAGGCAGTGGCCGTTTTCTTGAAATGCAATGATTTGTCTTGTTTTTACGAAATCATATGGAAGCAAGCTGTCTTTTGTCTCATTGGTCACTGCATCATTCATAACGGACAATCTCTTTATTGCTGGCTTTCAGTTGTTAAATCAATGATTCTTTCACGCTCCTCATTCAATAAACCTTCAGCCTTTATGTAGTTATACTTTTCCATGGATATTTGGTTGACACTTTGTGAGTCAGCTAAAATTTTTGGCCTCATGAAAACGGTTAAATTTCTTCTAACTACTGAATTGGATGTTCTGCTAAAAAGCTTGCCAATCAGCGGAATGCTTCCAAGCACTGGAACACGATTTACTGTTTCCTGAACGTCATCATCAATTAAACCTCCAAGAACAATGACTTGGTTATTATCCACAAGAACAGTTGTTTCAATGGTTCTTTTATTTGTCACCACATCCGTGCCAGCTGTCAGAGCCCCTGCTACCCCAGATACCTCCTGCTTGATTTCCAATATGACCGAATTGCCTTCATTGATCTGTGGTGTGATTGAGAGTTTTACACCAACTTCTTGTCTTGATGTCGTTCGAAAAGGGTTCGCATTGTTTGAGCCAAGGCTCTCTCCAGTTGTGATCGGTATTTCTTGGCCAATCACAAGATTTGCTGGTTCATTGTCCATGGCAATGATTGAAGGAGTGGAAAGTATATTGGAATTCTGATCTTCAGCAATTGCATTAATAATACCTACAAAGCTATCACCATCCTTATCAATGTTCCCAAATCCAGCTACCAATCCTTGAGTATTTAGCAGTGAATTGGTTGCAAGTGCTCCGAGAGATGCACTATCACCGCCCTCTATTGCATTTCCAGTAATTGCTAATAAATCAGGTGTTTCACCACTGGGGAATCGTGTAATACCAATTGGAATATCAGAATCTTTAAAAATTGTTTCAATTCCAAGGTTTTTTGCTGCTGTCTCTGAGAGCTCAACAATGATTGCTTCGACTAAGACTTGTGCCCTTCTTATGTCTAACTTTGCTACAAGGTTTCTGATCAAATCCAGATTGGAATCTTCAGACGAGACAATCAATGAATTTGTTTTCTGATGAAAGGTTATCACTGGCTTTTCAGAATCAGATTCTGTATCAAAACGAGATGAAACCGTATTGATAATAGCTGCCACCTCCTCTGCCTTAGCATACTTCAGATAAATCACAGCGACCGTGCCATCATTTTGCACGTCCTCATCCAATGTTTGGAGTGTCTTTTCAATATTCTTTGTAACAACCTTGCTTGCAGAGACAATCACACTGTTCGATTGCGTGAATGGAATCGCTATAAAATTATTGATCGTGGGATTACTCTGCTGCTTTAGTTTATCTAGAATCCTAACGGCTTCGACTGACGACAAGTTTTCTAACTTGATGATACTGATCTTTGCTGAATCGTTCATATCTAGCTGATCAAGCAGTATCTGAATTCTATCCACATTGCTTTTTCGATCTACCAATATGATTGAGTTTACTGATGGTATGCTCGATAAATGTGACTGCCTTCCAGTTATGGGTTTTAACATTGGCAATACCTCAGCAGCTGTGCGGTTTTCCAATAAGTAGATTTTTGTAACGAAATCACCCCCTAAATCTGAAGCATTATTGTCTCTAGTGGCTTCATTCTCTGGAACAATTCGCACAATATTGCCTTCATTAATGGTGCTGAAACCATTGACTTGTGCTGTTCTCAAATAGACCTGCCATACCTGCTCTTCATCAAGCAGAGAGTCCGAGAAGATAGTGACTTTTCCTTTAACCCTTGGATCCAAGATAATGGTTTTCTTTGCAAATCTTGCAATATCTTGTGTCACCAATCTAATATCAACGTCATCGTAATTCAGCAAGTAAGTTTCTTGGCTATCCGCAGGAACAAACGCAAATGATGCTATAAATAATAAGATTAGAGCTATCTTTCTCTGAAATTTCACTTTAGCCCAACCTTATTTTGAATTTCAAAAACTTGTCCCGATATATTGTTAAAAGTCACTTTATCTTTTTCAACTGATGTCAATGTGTATCGATTCTCAAGAAGCTCGCCCTCTTGAACCACGAATTCCTTATTGTCTTTTTTCAGGATCACAGAGGATCTGTTTCCGCTCGATGCCCTGTATCCAATCAATTCATAATCAAAATCATTGGTGAGTTCAGGCGTAATAGTTGGATTTGAATCTATAGGCTCATTACTAATGAGTGACTGGCTTTTTGGGAAGTTCAGATCATCTAAATTTGATCTAAGCGACCAAATATCATATGTGACATATAGATTAACCATCAAAAGGCCGAGAAGCGCTACAAATATAAGATGTTTTATCTGTCTGATTTTCATGAAAAAAATGAGCCACACAAGCGGCCCAAAAAATAAAAGTTTTGTAATATTATTATTACATAAATAACTCTAGAATTTATATGTAATATTTACTCCTAACTCTCCATACTTTCTATCAAATTGATGCTCTGTCCTTTGGTTGAATGTAATTGGTTGAAAACCTATAAGATTGTGTTGGTATATATCACCATAAAATTCTAAGGATATTTTATTAACGTCAGTTCTTAAGCCCAAACGGAGTTTAGTATTAAATGATGGAGTTTCTTTGACTTTCTCATAGTCATCAAACTTAAATAATCTGAAACTTGCTTCATAAAATAAACTTACTCTATCCCTCTGAATGAGATCACCTTTAAATCCAAAATTGACTTGGTATAGCTTCCATAGATCTCTCTGTGGAAGACGATTAAGTGTTTGATCTATTAGATCTCCTAAGGTTTGTCCTTCGAAAGACAAACCCAGCAAGAATGGTGACGAGATATCCTCAATGGGTGTTTTCCAGTCATATATGTGCTCAGTTGATGTTATTCCCAAACTGGCTTCTTGTATAAAGACTCCGCTCAACTCTTTTATGTAAGAGATAGAATATGACTTTGTTTCTGCACTGAGCGAAATCAGGGCTCCATTCAAATCCTGATAAATTGGATTAGTTGATGATATTTGAATATCCGAATCTTCGCATGACCCAATTGTCAGACTACCAAAACCATAGCAATTAAATATTTGATCAACTGGTTTCTGATTGAAAAAACCCAATTGCAAGTAAGCATTCTCACCAAAATTATAATATAGATCTACTTCATCAGTTGTGACATCTAGGGATACATCCTTGGGTTCAGTGTTTCTTAATAGCTCAAGCTCAAGATCCGATTTACCGATAATCAACCCATACTTTTCGCCAACATATCCAATAGAATATTTAGCAGATTTAGTGGATTTAAATGACTCAGGTGGATCAGGTAGAAAGCTCCAACCATCCTCCATTAAAGAATAATCATATGTGAATTGCATTTCTGATCTAGCACTGTCAAAAATAATGATTGAAAAAGAAATAATTAGAAATTTCCCAATGCCTTTCATTTGAGTGAAATCAACCAAAAAATATATTATTTTTCCTTCCAGCTAATTCGATTTTGGTACCCATATGAATCAAGTAATGAAATTCTAACTTGATTCCTGGAAAGATTAGATGAGCCAGTAATGACGGAAATATCTAAGTATGCATAATGCACCCAATCAAAATATGTATCATCTTCAGCAGTCACCTGAATGCAAACTTTTGTATCATTTTCTGCAAACTCTACTGTGCTTGATGAAAGTGTGAAGTCGTCTGCAAGCGCACCCTTACCAGGTCTCTCGCGCTGTGTGAAACTCAAGCCTAAAGTAACGGCAGATAAATCACCTTTTGATGGCCTATAAAAGCATAAATCTTCTGTGCTACCCTCATTGATTCTTATGTCATTTACTGAAATTGCATAAGAAGGGCTACTTGCAGTTTTAATGGTGCCAGTAATAAAGTCGACTGTATTTCTATCAAAATCGATAATTGAATGACCGCCAGTTCCAATATCTATTTTATAGGTATAAGTTCCATTATCTTGAAAAAAGGACTTGATTCCAGTGATCTTATCTGAAACAGAGTTAATAAGATTAAGTATCATCAGGTCAAGATTTGAGGGCCCCTGAATCTTTGCATCATCTCTGCCCATATCCTCCAATATAGTACTGTCTGCAGAACCGTTTGCGATATCTCTTGATATGGTAACTCCGTCTTCAACATATTTTGCTTTGATTACTGCATTCTCAGGAACAGTCCAAGTTTGTTTGGCACCCTGTCCAATTTCAGCTTGTTCTAGATTGTCTGCCGATGACGAAACAGTTAACTCAAATTCAATAGAAAAATATCCCTCTCCACTGTCAACAGTCGTGTCATCTCCTTCGTATAGATAGAGAACAATTGGCACATTCCCTGAGATAGAATCATCAGGGTTATACCATATATTTGCCGCCACAGGCTTGCCATCTATGCCATTTTCGATAAAGTTTTGAAGGTTTTCTAAATTGAGCTCTGAGCCAATTAAAGAATAATCCAATGTTTTGGTATTAGCGTCATATGTTGGATATAAAGGTAAAATAATCTCATCAGTGCCTGAATAGTCAACAATTTCTATTCTGTGTTTAGCAATTCTGCCTAAAACAGTATCATTTGTCGGAGCAGTGCTGCCATATATATCCTCGCTAAAGGTAGACTCAGCTTTTAATGCTGCAAAGAATGCGTCTCTTGCTGCTTGTCCATATTTTCTTTCTTGGTCATAATCGGAGCAAATATACCAATACATGTCATTTCTAGGGTTTGTTCCTGCTTCAAAATAAGAGTGGGAACTACTCTGGCATGTATCACCGCCAACGCCATACTTAAACAACGCATAATCCTCAACATTGAGCATTCTTCTAATAGTGTTTATTTCTTTGAAAGTTCTAGGCAAAGAAGCGATATCTTTTACCATTATAGTAGGATCAATATTCACCCTATTGCTTATGAAATCATATGGAGGATTTTCTGTTATTCCTGAGCGGTTGATGTCTACTATGTAATAAGATATTGCGATACTGGTGCTTTCATTATCAATAAAAGTTTGGGTCTCTAAAATGGGAAAGTAATAATGCCTAACAGCATCACAATCAGCCCTCTGATATCCTTGAGAATAAGAAGAATACTGAAATTCCGTTGATGTTCCGGCTACTGCAGAATTTTTAAAACGGATCTGATTATCACTCTGACACTCTCGATCTCTATTGTTTTTATCTTGCCAATTTGCCGAGTTATTTCTCCAAGCTCTTGAATCACGTGCAGTGACATACAAACTTCCTGAATTCACTCCTAAATCTGCAAAATCAATATCATTCTTATAGAAATTAGAAGATTGTTCAAAAGATGTGGATGCATTTGAAATATTTTTTAATGATAAATCTGTAATACTACAAAGCTCTGTATCTGTCTCAGAACAATCAGCTCGATATAGCCGGCCACTATCTGAAATATATGCACCACTGGCTGTTAGTACTTCATCTTGATACCAGCCTTCGCTATTCGGATCAGTTCTATAAATACTTTTAAAATCTAAAGGCAATTTTTCATATGAACTTCCCCCAAAGATAATATCTAATGCTGATTCTGAAAGTGAAACATTGGCTCTGATATTTTTTCCAAATTTAGAAGTTAGCCCGGTTGAAACCTGGTCATCAATTGATCTCAAATAAGGCAATATCTTTGCTATATTTTGTGCTGCTGTCTCATTAACTTTCTCACCAGATGAAGCAATAAAATCAGAAGTCAAATCAGTAAATGAAATTCCAAAATTATTTTGTATAGATGACTTAAGACTATCAATTCTTTCAGATATCTTAGTTGCAATATTATCTCCTGAACTAGAGCACCCTTCAGCAACAGATAGATCTTCATCTATTTCACTCTTTGCACTAAGTATTGCTTCAGCAAATAATGAAGTAAATGGAGTAATCACAATAGAACCAGCTCCAGTATCACTTATCGATGGCAATATCATTTGATAAGCATTCGAAACTGTACCTAGTGTTGAATCTTCAGCACCAACTGGAACATCAGCAACAATAGGTCTATTTACTAAACAGCCTACATCTGTGCTGCTAACATTTATTGTAAAAGCCCCATTGGAATCTGTTATTGCAGAATATTCACCAGCATCTTTGCTAAAATTAAAGTTCTGATCAATAAATACTGTTGCGCCAGATATATATCCATCAATTGAGTAACCAGTAAAGGCAGTCGTTTGAGCTTCATCAATCACGGTAATATCTTGTGAAATAGTGCTGCTTCCATCACTCACAGTCACCGTCAGTGAGTAAGAGCTCTTGGTCTCAT
>CETH01080100.1_pt1 | contig 14285 bp, 13 predicted proteins | sample 361461 | NCBI WGS metagenome assembly CETH01 (sample SAMEA2622695, study PRJEB7988) | marine metagenome | isolation source: saline water (ENVO:00002010), including
AGATAAAAAGCTTTATTAATGATGGAGATAAGACTAAAATCAGCGTTCGTTTTAGAGGTAGAGAGATATTAAATAGTAATTTAGGTCTTGATCTCTTAAACCGTTTGAGGGAAGACCTTCAAGATATTGCTCAAGTTGACCAAGAGCCATCTTTAGAAGGAAGACAATTGTTAATGATTCTCTCGCAAGTAAGAAAGAAATAATTATGGGCTATAAACTAAAAACACATTCAAGCGCAAAAAAGCGTTTCAAGCCTACTGGCAGTGGTTTAAAAAGAAGAAGTGCTTCTCGCGCTCATATTTTGACCAAACAAACTACTAAAAGAAAACGTCATAATCGTGGGATGATTAAGATGGCTGATGAGACTAAAAAAATAGCGCAAAAACTTTTATATAACATCTAAATATTATGCCAAGAGTAACCAAAGCATTAGCTGCAAAAGCAAAACATAAGAAAGTACTTAAATCGACCAAGGGTCACTATGGTGCAAGAAGCAGATTATTTAAGACTGCTAAGCAATCTAATGTGAAGGCTCTTCAATATGCTTTTAGAGATAGAAGAAATAAAAAGCGAACTTTTCGCTCACTATGGATTTCAAGAATCTCTGCTGCTTTATTACCACTGGAAATTTCTTATAGTAGATTTATTAATCAGCTTGCCAAGGCAAATATAAAACTAGATAGGAAATCTTTAGCCGGAATTGCATTTTCTGATCCTGATACTTTTAAGAAAATCGTTGAAAAAGTAAGGGTATAATGTTCTCATGCAAATCCCTCAGGATTTAATTGAAACAGCCAAGCTTAAATTAAAATCCGTTCAAACAGAGGCTGAATTCTTTCAACTGAGAGCTCAATATCTTGGGAAAAAGTCATTTGTTGTTTCCGCATTCTCAAAGCTTAGAGATCTTGAATCAGACGAAAAAGCTAATACCGCAAAAGAATTAAATCTTCTTAAGCGCAATTTAGCTGAATTATTTGAGTCTTCTCTTGAAGAGATAGAAGGAAAAAGTCACCTCAAGCAATTAGATGTAACTCTTCCGGCAGACCCTTTTTTGGTAGGTTCTGAGCACCCCATAACTAAAATTTCACAAAAAATAATTAACTATTTCACTTTGTTAAATTATCAAATTTTTTCTGGAAATGAGATAGAGACAGATTTTTTTAATTTTGAAGCATTAAATTTTCCTGAAAATCATCCTGCAAGACAAATGCATGATACTTTTTATATAAATTCTAAGAGTAAATCAGAATATTTGTTAAGAACACATACATCAAACACTCAAGTTCATGCCATGCTATCAGAGGATTTGCCCTTATATATGCTTTCTCCTGGAAGAGTCTTTAGATGTGACTCTGATACTACCCATCTTCCTATGTTTACTCAAATTGAGGGTTTGGTAGTTGATGAAGACGTGACTTTTGGTGAATTAAAAGGTGTATTAATTGATTTCTTAGAAGATTTTTTTAATGAAAAAATGGAAGTCAGATTCAGGCCATCTTATTTCCCTTTCACAGAGCCATCAGCAGAAGTAGATATAAAATTTGGAAAACAAGGATGGTTAGAGATTCTAGGATGTGGAATGGTTCATCCTAATGTATTAAAAGGCTGCAACATAGACACAAGTAAATTTCGTGGTTTTGCCTTTGGTATGGGGGTTGAGCGATTAGCAATGCTTTACTATGGAGTAACAGACATCAGAGAGTTTTATTCTTCTAATCTAGACTTTTTAAATCAATTTACATCATGAAAATTCAATATTCATATTTAAAGAATTTTCTAAATACAAACCTTAGCCAAAAAAAACTGAATGATATATTCACGCAAGTTGGTTTTGAGTGCGAGATAGAGGGAGATCTAATAGAATTTGATATCACTCCAAATAGAGGAGATGCGCTATCACTCAGAGGCTTGGAAAGAGAATTCTATGCATATCAATCAAAAAAACCTAGTCAAAAAATTGAAACTTCATCATTAAAACCGATCAGAGATAAGAAAATTATTAACCAAATAGATGGCTCTGGTTGTGGAAATTATCATTTAATGATGGTTAAAGGTTTGCAAAAAATAAAAAATTTAGATTTTAAAAAGCGAAGTTTCATAGAATCTGCTGGTATTCCATTAATTAATCCTCTGGTTGATTTAGGCAATTATGTGATGTTAGAGCTTGGTGCTCCTATGCATGTATTTGATTTAGCAAAGTTAGTTTTACCAATTAATGTTCGTTTTCCTCAAGACAAGAATAATGCAGTTACAGTTATTGGAGGTGATGTTAAAGATGTCCAGCGTTCTTCATTAACAATTCAAGATCAATCTGGGATCCAAGCAATTGCCGGCATAATTGGTAGCGAAGCATCTTCGGTATCATTGAACACTTCAAGCATAGCTGTTGAAGCTGCATTTTTTTTACCCGAGGGTATTGTTAATCAAGCTAGAAAGTATGGGCTGGCTACTGATGCCTCTCATCGCTTTGAGAGAGGAGTGGATCCTGAGTTACAGCAACTAGCATTAGAAAGATATCTATTTCTGTTAAATCAAATAGCAGAGTATGATTCGGTTGAGCTTTATTATTCTTATTCCAACAAGATTAAAAAGAAAAATGTGAAGTTGGATGTAGCAAGATTTAATAAATTTTCTGGCTTAAGCTTAAAGGAAAGCAAAGCAATTCTTATATTGAAAAATCTTGGTTTTAAGGTGCATGCTAGAAACGAAAAGAATGTCACATTCAAAATTCCCAGCCACAGATTTGATATTTCCCTAGAAGAGGATTTATATGAAGAGTTATTAAGGTCTTATGGGTATGACAATATTCCTATATCAAAACCTAAAGCGGGGCCTATAATAAAAAATAGAAGGGATATAGCATTGGACAGCTTAAGACTCGGCTTAGTACATGCTGGTTACAAAGAGCTTATGCATATGCCATTTGTATCTAGAGTGTCTTTCAAACAATTAAATTCTAATAATTGGACCGCAGCTGAACTGCAAAATCCAATTAACGAAAACGAACCATTGCTTAGGGGCAGCCTTTTTAGATCTCTATTTGCAGCAGTAAACAGTAATGTAAAAAAAGGGCATACATCTATAAAAGTATTTGAAGCGGGCAATGTATTTAAAAAAGAAAAAAGTGGCTTCACTCAATCGTTACATTTATCAGGAATTATCTATCATCATGAACCTCAACAAACTTGGAGTCAGAAAGAATTGACATACGATTTCTTTTCACTGAAAGCAGAAATCTCTAAATTATTACAAACCTTAGGCATGCAAAATATTGAACTTCAAAAAACGACCTCATCAGCACCATTTAATGAAAATGTATTAGATATATTTATTGGCAAACAAAAGATTGGAGTTATGGGTGAAATAGACCTTTCTGTTACAGAGAAATTAGTCAAGAAACAAGCTCATGGGTTTGTAATTTATCCTGAAAAAATTTCATTATCTTCTGTAAATCCAAAAATAGTAAAGACTAGCAAATTCCCTCTTTCCACTCGAGACATAAATATTGTTATGGATAGATCTATTTCTTATGAAGAGGTTGAAAGTTTTATTTCTCAAGGAACAATCAAGCACCTAGTTTCCTTTAAACTTATTAATACTTTTGAGGGAAAGGGTATTCCTAGGGGTTCTGTCAGTATGACACTAAGATTTACCTTTCAAAGCAATACTAAATCTTTATTAGAGTCTGAAATCAATAATTCAATGCAAACCATATTGAAGCTTTTAGAAAAAAGATTGAATGCTAAAATAAGGTCATGAATTTGACCAAAAAAGACCTAAGCGTAATATTAAAAAAAGAATTGAGGCTTTCAGTTGATATCTCTGATTCACTAGTCGATGAATTTTTTCAAGCGATAAAAACAACCCTTAGATCTCAAAAAAATATTAAGTTATCTGGGTTTGGCTCTTTTGAAATATTTGTAACAAAAGAAAGAATGGGAAGAAATCCGAAGAGCATGGAAAATTTCAAGATCCCATCCCAAAATAAAGTTCGTTTTAGTCCAACTTCAAAAGCCAAGTATTTCTTGAACTAAAAATGAACAAACAGTTACAAAATTTTAATAAATCAGATCTAGCGATTCATCTTTCAAGAAAGTTTTCATCTTTGAATGATGAAACAATTATTGAAGGAATTGATTTGATACTGCAGGAAATAATTAATACTGTTGCATTAGACAATAGAGTTGAGATAAGAGGCTTTGGTTCATTCTCAAAAAAAACTATAAGACCAAGAAAATATATTAACCCTAAGACAAAAGAAGAATCTTATTTAGGCGAAACCTCCATTATGCATTTCAAGCCATCCAAGAAGCTTCTACATGCTCATGACTGATCCAAGAATAATTGTAGCTATTGATACATTTGATTTTGAGAAGGCTGATGCGATTTTAGAACAACTAAACCCAGATCTTTGTCTTGTTAAAATTGGAAGTGTCGTTTTTAATGCCCTTGGAAAACCATTTCTTAAGCATGCATCTTCTAAAGGATTCAAAATTTTCTTAGATTTAAAATTGCACGATATTCCAAATACTGTTCATGAAACAATTATAGGCTTTAATGACTGCAAAATAGATATGCTAACAGTTCACCTATCTGGCGGCGAAAAGATGCTCAGGAAAGCTATGCTTGCAGGCATATCTATTAATACCAAAGTTATAGGAGTCTCTATGCTTACAAGCCTAGAAGAGAAAGATTCATTGACTTTATTTGGCAACAAGCTTGAGGATCAGATAAGCAATTTATTTAAAATTGCAACTAAAGCAAATATAGATGGAATTGTTTGTTCGCCCCATGAGCTAAAAATTGCAAATACAATTTTAGACTCTCATTCGATAAAAATTACACCAGGTATTAGGGATATAAAAGTAGAAGATGATCAAGCAAGAACCATGAGTGCAAAAGAAGCGATTGAGAGGGGCTCTACATTTTTAGTTATCGGCAGACCAATTACACAAGCTGAAGATATTTCTCAAGCATTACAGAATTTTAATAATTCCATTTATGAAAAATAGATCTACTAAAAGTATTTTTCTTGATCTCAAGAAACTTACAAAGTCTAATAAAAGCTTCAAAAAACTATCCTTTAAGTTTGAATCTGAACTTTTAGATTATCAGCCCTATTTAAAGAGCTTCTCTGCTCAGCACTATAGATTATTTGATGAACTTGCATGCAAATTGAATCTTCAAGACTCTATTCATGATCTCTTTAATGGAGAGATTGTAAACAAGACAGAAAATATACAAGCTTTACATCATCAATATCGTAATAATCAAGCAGCTTCAGAATTCGATTTTAAAAAAATTACAGAACCTTTTATAAAAAGAATTAAAAAAGATGGTTATAAGAATATTATTACTTTTGGAATTGGCGGTTCTTATGAAGGCCCGAAATTGCTTCAAGAATTTACAAATAAGCCATCATTTAAATTTAATTATTATTTTATATCTGGGCCTGACAAGGATGAGTTTAATTCAATATTAAAACCATTAAGTGATCAAAAGAATTTTTACATCTTTTCATCTAAATCACTATCAACAGATGAGACTCTTTCATGCTTGAGATGGCTGGGTGCAAAAAGAGATTCAAATAATTCAATAGTTATTACAGCCAATACAGAAAAAGCAAAAACTTTGGGATTTAGTGAAAATTGTATCGTTCCATTTCCAGAAACAGTTGGAGGCAGATATTCAATTTGGTCACCTATCTCCCTGAGTGCCGCATTAGAAAATAATTTCTCTAAATTTTTAAAGGGTGGCCATTCTGCAGATAAAATGCTTCTCGGTAGTTCAAAAATAGATTTGCAATATCAAAAATTTATTAAAATATTGGCATTTTCAGATTTGTGGTTTAGCAACTTTTTAAACAAAAAGAATAGAGTTGTTCTCTCTTACTGTTGGAAATTGCGATCTCTACAAAGTTATATTCAACAACTTGAGATGGAGTCACTTGGAAAGAGGGCAAATCCTAAATCTATTTTTAAGGAAACGGGTCAGTCAATATTTGGAGGTTTTGGTTCTATCGCTCAACACTCATATTTTCAATTATTGCATCAGGGTACAGCAGAATTCTGTACCGATATAATTTACTCAACCTCGCCAAATAGCCCATTATCAAGCGCCCAAGCTCAAGGACAAGCTGCTTTACTATCCTCAGGCTTTAAGGGGTCAGCAAATTTACTTGAAAAAACAAATAGTAATTCTCCAGTTAATCTTTTTCATTTAAATAAACTATCACTTGAGGCGCTCGGTTTTTTATTAGCAACTTGGGAGCATAGAGTTTTTATTACAGCAAGCATTCTTCAAATTAATCCTTTTGATCAATATGGAGTGGCTGCAGGTAAACTTATTGCAAAGAAATTTCTTAATTAATGGCATTGGATTTAAAACAAGTTCCTAATACTCCTGGAATATATAAATTTTTTTCTAAAAATAAAATTATATATATTGGTAAAGCTAAAAATTTAAGAAAAAGAGTATCTTCATATTTTGGTAAATCTTTTAAAGACAGAAAAACACAACAAATTAAAATTCTGACAGATCAAATAGAAACTTTTTCAACAATTACTGAGGCCGAAGCATTGCTGTTAGAACAATCTTTAATTAAAGAAAATTTACCTCGATTTAATATTCTTTTGCGGGATGATAAGACATATCCATATGTACATTTTTCTATGGATCATAAATATCCGAGTATAAGCATGAAGAGGTCAAAACATGCTGTTTCCAAAAATTTTTTTGGTCCTTTTGTTAGCGCTCAAGCCGTAAAGGCAACCATAAAAGACTTACAAAAGATTTATCAGATCAGAAATTGTAGCGATACGACGTTTAATAATAGGTCTAGACCATGTATTGAGCATCAAATGCAAAGATGTTCTGCCCCATGCGTTAATTTAATTTCTGAGATTAGCTATCAAGGAGACATTTTATCTTCTCAACATTACATATCATCTTCTGGCAAAAAAACTAAAGCATTAATGACCGCCCAGATGCATAAGCTTGCTGAACAGCAAGAGTTTGAAAGAGCGCAAGAGATCAAAACAAGGATTAAAAGCTTAGATTTACTTCAACAAGAGCAATCGTTTAATAGCGCTTTGACCAGTATTGATTTTTTTGCATGTGTTTCTAAGCTTGATAGGACGGGAATATGTATATTATCGGTAAGAAATGGAAAAATCAGAGGCACCAAGACTCATTATTTAAAAGGCAATCAATTACATGATGCTGATAGTCTGTTTCAAAGTTTAATATTTTCTTATTACCAAAATAGCTTTTCTTTGCCTAAGAAAATTATCTTAAATATTAAGCCCTGCAATTTGTCTCTAATCAAACAAGCAGTAAAACTTAAATTTGGAAAACAAATCTCAATTTCCGCAAGCATTAATTCAAACATTAGAAAAGTGGCTAGGTTAGGCAAATTAAATGCTAATCAAGTTATCGAAAATAGGGTTAATCAGGCGGATAAATATTCATTTGCAATCAAGGATCTTATTTTAAACTTAGGTTTAAAAAGAAAGAATATAACCATTGAGGGTTTTGATATCAGTCATCATGGCGGCAAGAATGCTGTGGCTTCTGCTGTAAGGTTCTCATCTCATGGACCAGAAAAAAATAATTATAGGCTTTTCAATATTCCTGACGAATTTTCTGGAAATGATATAGGTTCAATAAGGCATGTTCTAGAGAGAAGAATTAATAAATCAGACATTGATCTGTTACCAGATATTGTTCTAATTGATGGAGGCAAGCTTCAATTGGGTGCCGCATTAAAAGTTTTTTCTGCATCAGTCATAGAATCTCCTATGATCCTTAGTATCGTCAAGGGATCAAAAAGAGTTAGATCTACTGAAACGATCCTCTCTAAAGATGGAATTATTGAAATGCCAAAAGATAGTCCAGGATTTTTGCTTCTTCAGCAAATTCGCGACGAGTCTCATAGATTCGCTATCACAAGTAATAGAAAGAAAAAAATTAAATCTATAAAGAGATCATCTCTTGATAATATAAAAGGTCTTGGGCCAAAGAAAAAAAAGGATCTAATGAATTATTTTAAATCTATTCAATCAATTAAAGAAGCTTCGGTAGATGATCTATGTATGGTTTCAGGAATAAGTATTAAACTAGCAAAAGAAATAAATATTTTTTATAGATCATGAATTACTTTATTCAATCCCTTACATATTTCAGAATTTTCATAGCACCAATTATTTTTTTATTAATCACTTTTTATGACTCATATATTTTGGCATTGTTTCTTTTTATTCTTGCTAGCATTTCTGATTATTGGGATGGTTTTTTGGCAAGAAAATATAAACTTGAATCAACTATTGGAGCGGTATTAGATCCTATTGCAGATAAAATATTAGTAACATTTCTAATTCTTGGTTTAAGCCTTGAATTATCTAGTATTTTTATTGGAATGGTAGGTGGAATCATACTTGTAAGAGAGTTTTGGGTAGGTGCTTTAAGAGATTTAAACGCTAGACAGAATAACCCTGATGCTACAAAAGTTAGTTTGCTTGCAAAAACCAAAACATTCATTCAGTTCATTACATTTTCGTCATATTTATTTGGATTGGCTTTAAATAATTCATTGATATTATTTACATCTAACTTCCTTTTATTTTTAGCGTTAATAATTACACTTCAAACTGGACTTTCATATACAATGTCAACTTTCAAACAATAGGGCTGGATGGCAGAGTGGTTATGCAGCGGCCTGCAAAGCCGTTTACGCCGGTTCGATTCCGGCTTCAGCCTCCATAATACAAACCAGAGTTTGAAAAAGTTTATAAAAAATTAAATTATAAATTATAGGGAGCTTAAGAGACTTAATTTTAGCATCAGCAGTAATAAAGAAGATCAAAAATTTAAGAAAACTCACTCCGAATTGCCAGTATAACTTTCCTCTTTAGCCTCTTTTTTTGTATAGCTCGCGAGACTTAACGGGTATAATTTAAATCTAACTTTGTTATAATTTTCCAATGAAAAAATTACTTATAAGCTTTATCTGTCTCTATGGATTTGTTCTCTCTAATGCAGTGACTTCTCAAGAGCTAGATGAGAAGTTCCTTAAAAGCTTGCCAAAATCTGTCCAAGAAGAATTTTTGAATCTTGCTGACACTGATGAGTCCCTATCTGAAAATTTCAACGACAGACCTGAGACACGAATTAGAAAAGCAGAGCAGAAAATTGATGAGTATAAGGATCAACTCGAATCTCTTGAAACTCAATTGACCAGAGATGATAAAACAGAAAAAGATGACCTTATAATTTTTGGCTCAAATTTTTTTAATTCATATCAGAGTACTTTTGCTCCGATCAATCAGTTAAATTTTTCAGCAGACTACATCCTAGACGTCGGTGATGTACTGAATATTCAATCGCTCGGCACTGCTGGCATGGGTGGCAGCAAGGATAAAATTATTATTGCTAGGGATGGATCCGTAAATATTCCAAAAGTGGGGCAGATCAATGTAGCAGGACTGTCTTATGACAAAGCAATCAGCAGCATTAAAGAGTTTGCGAAGTCAAAGTATCTGAATATGGATTTATATATTAACCTAGAGCAAGCAAGAGATATGAGCATTCTTCTTATTGGCAATGCAACTAAACCTGGAATTTATACGCTTCCAGGTGGCTCAAACATTCTATCTCTTCTCCATGCTGCGGGAGGTGTGAGTGAAGATGGAAGTTACAGATCAATAACCCATAAGAGAAATAATAGAATCATCCAAGAAATTGATTTATACGATATTTTGATTAATGGGAACTTACTTTTTAAATCCCCGTTGCGAAGTGGTGACTCTGTAATTATTAATCCATCCCTAAGACATGTTGCCATCTCTGGCGGCGTTAATAACCCAGCTATATATGAATTAAAAGATAATGAGACACTTGATGATTTAGTTAATCTAGCACAGGGATTATCAGTATCCGCCATAGATGAAATATTCATTTTTAACTCCACAGGGAGTACTCAGCAAGTATCAACCGAAGAGATGAAGCTTACAGAACTAAACCATGGTGATAGTGTAAAAATACCACTTTTCTCACCAATCACTTCAAAAATATTAACCGTTACTCTTGAAGGTGCTGTGAAAAAGCCTGGGGAGTATTCCTTTAATGAAGGCACAACACTTCATGAAATCATTGCCGAGGCTGGTGGATATACTGACAATGCCTACCCTTATGGAGGTTCATTATTTAGAAAGAGAGTTGCAGATATTCAGCGAGAGACTTTTGATAAAACATATGCCAATTTAATAAATTACCTCGCATCCAATTCGAATGTTGGTTCAGTGGCAAACTCGACAAACTTACAAATTATCTTAGCTGAGCTAAAAGCATCTAAGTTTGAAGGCAGGTTATCTGCAGAATTTAGTGAAAGAAAAGTCCAGGAAGACCCATCTCTAGATACAATTTTGGCTGATGGCGATAAGATTGTTATTCCTTTATTTACTTCAGATGTGTTTGTTTCAGGAGATATTTTAAATCCAGGTGCCAGAAGATATAACTCAGAATTGAAATCTAAAGATTACATAGCACTATCTGGCGGCTTAGGCAGATTTGCTGATAAAGACAGGATTGTTGTAATTAAACCAAATGGGGATGCTGAGGTGATCAAAGCAAAACTATTTTTTTCCTACTCAGGTTCAACTATCTACCCTGGCTCAATAATATATGTGCCCAGAGAGATTGGAAAACTAGAGGGTATCGCATATACAGCAACCCTTGCACCAATTATAAGCAGTATGGCATTGTCCTTAGCATCTCTGAATAGTATTAATTAAATATTAATATTCAATGTGTTCGTTTTTTTGGCGTCTGAAATTTCTACGTAAAGCTTTTTTAATCTACATTGTTCTTACCCCCAATCTACTAGCTGCCCCGGATGACTATATATATCCATTCAAAGAATATAGCTTCTCAAACTATGGAACTCTCGGCCTTATTCAAAATCCTAATGCAAGGTTTTTAGATGAAGGGACTTTAGGCTTTTCGTGGAGCCACAATGAACCATATTTGAGAGGTTCATTAATTTCATATCCATTCAGCTGGCTGGAGGTTTCTTATCAATATGCAGACATCAATAATCAGCTATATAGTGAATCTAAAGAGTTTAGTGGATCTCAGTCATTAAAAGATAAAAGTTTTGATGCAAAAATTAGGTTAATCAAAGAATCTCCATTGCTGCCGCAGATAGCAGTGGGGTTTAGAGATTTAGCAGGTACTGGCTTATTCAGTTCTGAGTTCATAGTAGCAAGCAAGCATCTATCCAAAGGTTTAGACCTAACAATGGGCATTGGTTGGGGAGATTTATCAGGCCAATCAATTAGAAATCCTCTGTTAGAGATATCTGATCGCTTTGCAACTAGAAGCTCATCCACAGGTCTAGGCGGCGACTTTAATGTAGATGATTATTTTTCTGGACCTGCAGGATATTTTTTTGGTTTTGAGTACTATGTTCCAAGATTTAGAGGCATGAGGATAAAGTTTGAATATGATGGCACAAACTATAAAACTGAGAGTCTTGTTCCACTTTCACAAGATAGTAATTTCAATTTTGGAATTGTTTTTCCTCAATCTAAAAATCTTTTTTATAAATTAAATTTCACTCGAGGAAATACAGTGAATTTTGGCTTTTCTTATAAGCTTAATTTAGGTAATAAAAATGCTCAAACTATATCTAAAGAAAAACAATCTCAAATTAGAAATAGCAACGCCGTAAAAATTGTTACATCAAGATCTGATGAGAATTTATATAAAGCGGCCTTACTGTACTTGAGAGATGAAAAAATATCTCTTCAGCATGCAAATATCAATGATAATGAGCTTGAAGTTATTTTTGCTCAAATAAAATATAGAAATCCTGTTATTGCTTCCGGAAGAGCATTGAATATCTTAGATCAAATTGCTCCAAATAATATTACCAGTTTTAAGGTTAGTGAGATAAATGGGGGAATGGGCTTGTACACAGTAGCAGTTAATAGAAATACTTTTATTAGAGATCGGAAGCTATTTTTACCTCCAAAGCCTGACAGAGAGATAAGCGTGAAGCCATTCTTATTAAAAAATAAGGATGATAATAATAAGAACTATAAATTTAATCCTGAAACAAAGTATCCAGCGCTCTTTCATACAATTGGCCCAGACATAAGATCGCAAATTGGAGGTCCGGATGGGTTTTTCTTTGGTGATCTGAAGCTTAAATCACGCTCAGAGCTTTTGCTTCAAAGAGGGTTATCGCTTAATACTGTGATTAGTTATGGTTTATATGACAACATGGACGATCTTAAGCTTGCTTCTGATAGTGTATTGCCCCATGTCAGGACTGATATCGTTAAATACTTAAAAGAGAGCCGTGGTTTGAGTATTCAACGCATGCAATTAAATAAATTAGGCCAAATATCTCCCTCTATTTTTTATAAATTTTCTGCAGGTATATTTGAAGATATGTTCTCTGGATACGGCAGCGAAGTCTTATTTAAACCTTTTGATAAAAACTACGCAATAGGTGTTGAGGCCTGGAAAGTGTATCAAAGAAATTATGATCAAATGTTTGGAATTCTAGATGATGTAGATTATGAAACTACAACTGGCCATATATCCTTTTACTATCATGAGCCTATGACTAATATTATATTTAAAATGAAGGGTGGAAAATTTCTCGCTCAAGATTCTGGAATATCTTTTGAATTCACAAGAGAGTTTTATTCAGGGTTCAGGCTAAGCGCTTTCATTACACGAACTGACATTAGCAAAGAGGAGTTTGGAGAAGGTAGTTTTGATAAAGGGTTTTCTTTTTATATTCCTCTAGAAATTTTCTCTAATTCCTACAATAGCAGACACTTTGGCTGGGGTCTTAAACCAATCACAAGGGATGGTGGCGCCACATTATCGCATGGTTATAACCTCTGGGGCGTGTCACATAAATCTCATAAACATAAATTTAATAGGCACATAGCAGATTTTTATGATTAAGCGATATTTATTTATTTCTATATTTTGCACCTCTTGTGCGTCAGTAGACTACTCCTATTTTAATGATTTAAAAAATTATTACTCTAAAAATGAAATTTTGATTGATGAATCATTTATAAGTAAGCAAGATTATTCCTTTATCAAGGTATCAAATTCAAAAAATGATGCAGTGTTTGTTCTCTCTAATATTGATCAGTTTGGAGTGTATGAATGGATTGGGAGTAATTATGAGAGCATTAAAACTAAAGATGGGTTAATTGTTGAAACCAAGGGCTTGCGATCAGATATTAAATTTTACTCTTATGATATTTCTATTTCAGAAAAGGCATCAAACTTTAACTCTCAAGTAGACTTATATAATCCTGATTTAATTTTTGCGAACATTACACTTAGAAGGAATTCTTCAACTACCTACAAGAACAGCAAAGGAAATGAATTGAATGTTTTTCAATATACCAGAATCGTTCCAGAAATTGGCTGGAAAGCAAAAGAGAGCTATACATTTAAAGATGGCGTGATACATAAATCAATACAGCAGATTAATCCAATGCTTGATCCATTAGAAATAAACTTTTATTTTAAGTATTGATGTAAAAAAACCCTCTAATACTCCCTAATATTCTATTGAAGGAGTTTCAAAGTATCAGATCAATCATATTAATAATCCGTTAGGATTAAAAATTTTTTCCAGGTTTAAAAAAACCTTCCAATTGAACATTAGAAGGTTTTATAAGAAAGAAGGTTTATTATTGAACTCTAGTAGCCGTGTTAGAAATAACAATACTATCTTGAACAACCTCTTCGGTTGGAACAGTTCCTGTTACTACGTTGACCTGCTCAATTGCAACCTCAACTTCTTCAACGATCTCTTCTTCTCCAATAACTTCTTCAGTTACTTCTATTTCTTCAGTTACTTCTACTTCTACTTCTACTTCTACTTCAACTGTTACTTCATTTGTAACTGTTACTTCTTCTGTAACTGTTACTTCTTCTGTACCTCCACCCTCTGCTGTGGCTGTAGCTGTTTGAGTCTGAGTTGATGTTGCAGTCGCAGTAGCTGTTTGAGTGGCAGTAGCTGTTTGAGTCGCAGTAGCTGTTTGAGTCGCAGTGCTTGTTGAAGTCCCAGCAACGACTGTTTGAGTTCCCGCAGAGACTGTTTGAGTCGCAGTGCCTACTGATGAAGTATTTGTGCTAATTACATCAGTACCTACTGCTGGAACTGTTGATGTGGTGGCGGCGGGTATTGTTGATGTACCTGTTACATATTCCTCAATGACTGTTGGTGCAGGTGTTGGTGCAGGTGT
>CETH01180105.1_pt1 | contig 14268 bp, 14 predicted proteins | sample 361461 | NCBI WGS metagenome assembly CETH01 (sample SAMEA2622695, study PRJEB7988) | marine metagenome | isolation source: saline water (ENVO:00002010), including
TATTAACAACAGAACCAGCTCCTGATACTACATTACCTGCCACATTACTTGCAGTTGCAGCAGAATTCGTTGCAGAATCAACAATAGAAGTAACTGCTGAATTCCTCTTGTACCAAATAACTAATCTTCTTATTGCTCTTGATTTATTGATTTTTCCCAAGGGGTCTTTAGCCATTTATTTGCCCTCATAAGGTGCGATATCAACTATTCGCTGAAATAAATAACCAGTACCTCTTGCCGTGAGGATTAATTCAGGATTTGCAGGATCAGCTTCCAACTTTGATCTGAGTCTCGAAATATGAACATCTACCACCCTTGTATCTACATGCCTTTCTGGCGTATAACCCCAGACCTCTTTTAGAATTTCACCTCTGCTAAATGGTTCTCCAGACCTACTAACTAGCAATTCTAGAAGACTAAATTCCATTCCTGTAAGTCTGATTCTTTCATCACTTTTAAATACTTGTCTTCTATTTGTATCAATTTTTATATCTGTAACCTGAATCAAACCTGAATTAGGCATTCCTGCAATCTGCTCTTTATCAATCCTACGTAAAACACATCTAATTCTTGCCTCTAATTCTTTAGGGCTAAAAGGTTTAACGACATAATCATCAGCGCCCAGTTCCAATCCTGTTATCCTATCAGCTACATCTCCTAATGCAGTTAACATAACAATTGGGACATCAGAATCTTTACGCAGTTCTTGACACACACCGTAGCCATCTAATTTTGGCATCATTACATCAAGTACTACCAAGTCAGGTTCATAGTCCTTGAATAACTTAAGTGCTTCTTTACCGTCAGAAGCGGTGACTACTCGGTAACCTATCATAGAGAGTCTGGTCTCTAAGATTCTTCTAATACTTGCCTCATCATCGGCGACTAGAATTGTTTCTTTTGTTTGACTTGATGCAGCCATTTGTTGTTATTAGCTAATCAGTAGGAGAATTTGTCCTTTATCTAATTTAACTTGTAAAGGGTAAATATCCAAAACAAGTTGTTAGTTATTTTTCAAAATAAATAAATGCCAAAAAAATTTACTAGTTATGTTTGCCAAAATTGTGGTTCTGAAACTTCACAATATTTTGGTAGATGTATCGTTTGTAAAGAGTGGAATACGATAATAGAAGAAGAAAAACACAAGTTAAAAACTCCAAAATCAGTAGCTAGTCAAACTGCAAAATCGAAAACTTTTAATGAAATTGAAATAGCGGAATTAACAAGAGTAAAAAGCGGGTTTAATGAGTTAGATAGAGTTCTTGGTGGTGGATTTGTGAATGGGTCAGTTGTATTATTAGGAGGTGAGCCTGGTATTGGGAAAAGTACATTAATATTACAAGCTGCAGCAAAGATATCTCTTTTAAAAAAAGTCCTTTACATCACGGCTGAAGAATCTTTAGAACAAGTAAAAATAAGGTGGGAAAGATTAAATCAACAAAGTTCAAACTTAAAAATCTTCGCAGAAAATGAATTGTCAAGAATTACTCAAGAAATTAAAAAGATTAAGCCTTGCATCGCAATTATAGATAGTATTCAAGCTATCCATAATATTGAGATGGAAAGTACATGTGGTTCTGTATCACAAGTAAGATCATGTTCATCAGAGTTACAACAATTAGCTAAAGAATCAAATATCACACTATTAATAATTGGTCATGTGACAAAAGATGGAAATTTAGCAGGTCCAAAAACACTTGAACATCTAGTAGATGTTGTATTGAATTTTGAAGGTGATCATATATCTTCCCACAGGCTACTTAAAAGTTTGAAGAATAGATTTGGTCCAACTTTAGAACTAGGTATTTTTGAGATGTATCAAAATGGTTTACTAGAAGTTAAGAATCCAAGCTCGAGTTTTACAAATAAAGAAAATATCCCAGGGGTAGCTACAGCTATTACAAATGAGGGAACTAGATCTTTTGCTGTTGATATTCAGGCCCTTGTAAATAAAAGCTTTTATAACAATCCTAGAAGAACTACTACAGGAATAAATCTGAATAGACTTCATCAAATTTTAGCGGTAATAGAAAAGCATCTTAAACTAAAATTATCAGAATATGATTGTTATCTAGCGACTGCAGGAGGTTTTGAAATAAATGATCCATCATCTGATTTAGGAATCGCTATTGCAATCCTTTCTAGCTTTTTAAATCAAGCCCCTTTAGATAATTCTTCATTTATTGGAGAATTAGGTTTAAGCGGCCAATTAAGACAGACAAAAGATATTAAATCAAAAATAGATGAGAGTATTCGCTTAGGTTTTAAAAATATTCTGATACCTAAATCAAAAGATTATATTAATAATGATTTTGATCAAAGAATAGAAATCATTCAAGTATCAAATATAGGAGAAGCGATGAATATCTCACTCAAAAATAATACATAGACTATAAATAAACATCAATAGAACTTCTACCTGAATTTTTGAGCCAATTTTCAATATCTAAATATCCTCCTGGATAAAGTCGGACTGCTTTCGACCATACTTCAGCAGCCTTATCGAACCATATATCTCTTTGATCAATATCACCATTTTGTTCGGCATATCGACCTCTTTTTTCGTAAATTAAACCAATATTTTTTAAACAGGATGGTTGCTTAGGATTTTCTGCAAGTGCTTTTTGATAAGTTTCTATTGCAAGATCTTCCTCACCATTACTCATATATATAATTGCCATATTTTTAAGAGTTTCTCCTCTATCAATAGGACTTTCCTCTAACAATAAACTTTCTTGATAATATTCAAGCGCCTCAGAATAATCTCCATTATTTTGAGCTGCTAAACCATCGCGATAATATATATATGCTTTTTTTTCTTTATCTGCAATGGGCATTATTTTTACTATTGACTCAGCAATAACAGTAAAAGCTTTATCGATAAAATTGTCTCTGTTTTGATTACTTGGCACTTTAATAAATGAAAAATAAAAAATAGTTACTTAAGGAGCAACTTACATTTAAAATAATAAATATTTATTATTATTTAAGTAATAAATACTTATTTATTTATTTTAAAGCTAGATTTAATTATATGAAAAGCATACAACTAAACATTAGCGGAATGAAATGTGGAGGTTGTGTTCAAACTGTTGAGACAATTTTAGAAAACTCAGAGGGCACTGAAAATGTAAATGTAAACCTTCTGACAGAAAGTGCATATTTTGATATAAAGAATACGAAAATTAATATTGAAGAAATTCTTGAAAATCTTGATAAGAATGGATTTCCTTCAAAGATTTATAATGATGATTTTTCTGAAAAAATCAACAAAGCTTCATTAGTTAAAAAAAATTTATGGTTTAAAGAATGGAAAAAACTAAATTTTGCATTTATTCTTTTATTATTTTCGGTTTTAGGACATTTAGCAGAAGGTGGATATATAAATTTGCCCATCCTAGGTAATATATATTTTCATGCCTCATTAGCTACTACAGCCTTATTATTTCCTGGAAGATCAATAATAATTAAAGGATTGAATTCCTTCTTGAAAAATAGACCCAATATGGATACTTTAGTAGCTTTAGGAGTTACTAGTGCATATATTACTAGTCTTTTATCGTTATTATTTCCTGCGACTGGATTTCCTTGCTTTTTTAATGAGCCAGTAATGTTGCTTGGATTTATACTATTGGGAAGATTTTTAGAAGAAAGAGCTAAGTATCAAACAGGAAGCTCAATAGGAGAGTTATTAGATTTACAACCAGAAACCGCTTCTATTATTGACGCTAATAATAAAATCAGACAAGTTAGAGTAAATACTCTAATGCCTGGGGACGAGATTCAAGTATTAGCTGGTGATCGAATTCCAGCTGATTGTCTAGTCCTAAAAGGGGACTCTCTTATTGATGTTTCACATATAACTGGTGAATCCAAACCAATTACAGCGAGCGAAGGTGAAAATTTACTTAATGGTTCGCTAAATATAAATTCAACTCTCAAATTGAAAGTTACCAAAGTTGGAGCAGAAACTTCATTGGCAAAACTTGTTAATCTTATTGAATCAACACAATCTCAGAAACCTCCTATCCAAAGACTAGCTGACCAAATAGCAGGAAAATTTACATATTTTGTGCTCATTTCTTCTATTACAAGTTTCTTTTTTTGGTGGAAATTTTCTCTCAAATTATGGCCAAACCTTTTAATTGAACATAACAATAGTTTATTAAATAGCAGTAGTCACACACTTCATAATTCATTAGGAATGCATGCTAATAGTTCACTTAATCTAGCGATACAACTTTCAATAGCAGTTTTAGTCATAGCATGTCCCTGCGCATTAGGTTTAGCTACTCCAACAGTAATAACAGTAGCATCAGGTAAAGCTGCAAAAAAAGGAATTCTTTTTAAAGGAGGAGATAAAATAGAAATTGCATCAAAAATAGATACAGTAATATTTGACAAAACCGGGACTCTAACCAAAGGCTCTCCCTATGTAGTTGATTATAAGTGTTCTCCTGATAATAAATTGCTCTTGCAAGTTTCTGCAAGTCTTGAAAAAGAAAGTAGACATCCTATTGCAAGTGCTTTAGCAAGAGAAGCAAAAAATAAAAAATTAAAATTACTTCAGATCATTGAAATCACAAATAAAGCTGGCAAGGGGATCTCAGGGAAATTAGAAAGTATTAATGGTGAAGTAAAAGTAGGTAATATTCGATGGCTCAAAGATAGTGGTGTTTTATTTGATCCTAATATCGATAAGATTATCAATTCTGCAGAAATAAATAAGCACACTATCGTAGGCGTCAGCATAGATAAGAATTTATTGGGTTTTATTTTAATTGGTGATTTATTAAGAGAAGATACTAAAATATCAATTGAAAAGCTACAAAAAGAAGAGTTGAATCTTTATATATTTAGTGGAGATAGAAAAGAAACTGTTTTAGAAATTGGTAAAAAACTTAACTTTCAAAGCGACAAACTAAGGTGGAGTTTATTACCTCATGAAAAGCTTGAAAATATTGAGTTATTAAAATATAAAAATAATGTCGCAATGGTAGGAGATGGGATAAATGATGCTCCTGCCCTTGCAGCTTCTGATCTAGGAATAGCTGTGGGCTCAGGGACTCAAATAGCAAAAGCAAATGCAGATGTTGTATTAATGGGAGACAAATTAAGTGGTTTACACTATGGATTACTTCTCGCAAAAAAAACAATCAATAAAATCAGACAAAATCTTTTTTGGGCTTTTGGATATAATCTCATTGCAATTCCCTTAGCAGCAGGAGTTTTATATCCTAAATTTGGGATCCTTCTATCACCATCTATTGCAGCACTTTTAATGGCAATTAGTTCTATAACAGTTGTAATTAATGCATTATCCTTAAAGTAAATGAAAGGAAAATTTATTGTTATTGAAGGCATAGATGGCTGCGGAAAAACCACACAAATAAATAATCTGTATGATTGGTTACCAACAAGTGGTCTAATGAAAATTAACTCAAAGTTAATAAAGACTAGGGAACCTGGGGGAACCCCATTTGGAGAAAAACTTAGGGATATAATTTTACTAAACGATAAAAAAAATCCTCCATCAAACCTTACTGAACTTCTTTTATATGCTGCAGATAGAGCCGAACATGTATCAAAAATAATATCTCCAGCACTAAGAAAAAATAATTGGGTAATTAGTGATAGATTTACAGACTCAACAATGGCTTATCAGGGCTATGGAAGAAATCTTAATAAGAAAATAATCAGGCAATTAGAGTTGATTGTCTGTCAGGGAGAAAAACCTGACATTACATTTTTTTTAGATATATCACCTGAAGAAAGTATATTAAGAAGAAAGAATAGAGTACCAGATAGGATAGAAGCAGAGGGAATTAGTTTCTTAAAACATGTCAATCTAGGATTTAAAGAAATTGCAAAAGCAAAAAATTGGGAGATCATATCAGCTGATCAAGATGTGGAATCAATTTCCAATCAAATTAAAACTAAATTAATTAATACTTTCTCATAACTTAATGATTCATTCAGATCAAAAAAGTTTTCCAAAAAAAAAGTATAATAACGTAACTTTAGAAAACATAATAAAAAGTGATGCAATATCTAATGCTTATATATTTCATGGTCCAGAAGGTATTGGCAGGACAGAGACAGCATTTGATTTTATCTCAGCAATAATTAAAAAAAGTAATTCAAATGTTGAACCAATAGAAAGAATTAAAGCAAATAACTTTCCCGACTTTTTTCTAATTGAACCAACCTATTTAATGAAAGGTAAACTCATCAGAAAATCTGAATTGCAAGAAGAGTCCAAACAAAAAATTAAGCCGATAATACGTATTGATCAAATTAGAGAAATCAAAAAGTTTCTAGGACAAAGATCCATTGAATCTGACAAAAAATTTATTGTTATTAAGGATGCTCACCTTCTTAATGAAGCTGCATCTAATTGCCTCTTAAAAACTCTCGAAGAGCCCGAAAATGGTCTCTTTATTTTAATAACATCTAGTGTAAATAATTTATTAGAGACAATAAAATCAAGATGTCAACAAATCCAATTTAAAAGACTTTCAAATAAAGAGCTCTATAATCAGTTAAATTCAAACGAAAAATTCACCAAAGAGATACAGAATGAAATTACGCATCTAAAAGAACTTATTTACATAGCGAATGGATCACCTAAAAAGTTATGGGAAAATATTTCAATATGGTTATCAATTCCTGAAAAGATCAAAAAAAAGATTGCAAAGCCTATTTATAACAAAATAGATATATTAATATTAGTCAAAACAATCACTGATGAATTAAATATAGATCAACAGTATTTCTTAATAGATTTCATTTTATACAAATGGTGGAAAGAAACCTATAATATTAATACTATGAAATTCCTAGAAAATTTAAAAGACAACATATCAAACAACATACAACCAAGACTTGCTTGGGAGGTTTGCTTATTAACAATTTCTCTTGATGAATCTTAAATTAAATTTTTGTATTAATTAAATTTGATTCCCTAGAATTAATAAATTCTTTTTTAGCATCATCAGCCTCAAAACCTGTAGGTAATTCTAAGCAATAACCAGCTCCATAAACTGTCTTTATGAATTTTGGTTTACGTGGATCAGGTTCTAACTTTGTCCTTAAATGTCTTACATGAACTCTAATAGTTTCAATATCATCATCAGGTTCATAACCCCAAACTTCTTTAAGTATCAAAGAAGGTGAAACAGTTTGACCATGTCTTTGTAGTAAGCAATGGAGCAGCTCAAATTCAAGGTGAGTTAATCTTACAGGGGACTCAAACCAAATAACTTCAAATCTTTCAGGTACTAAAGTCAGTGGGCCATAATTTAGTATCTCTTGTTGATTACTTGAATTAAGTTGAGCTCTATTAGTTCTTCTAAGTAAAGCTTTTATTCGAACATGAAGTTCCTCTAGATCAAATGGTTTTGTTATGTAATCATCTGCTCCTGAATTAAATCCAGTAACTTTATCTTTTAAACCTCCTAAAGCAGTAATCATTAGAATTGGAATATTACAAGTTCTTTCATCTCTTCTCAGCCGTTGGCATAAAGTTAAGCCATCAACATTAGGTAGCATTAAATCAAGAAGTATTACATCTGGTGAATACTGAAGAGCTAACGCCTGACCTTTAATGCCATCTTCAGCCTTTAGAACATCAAAACCTGAGTGTTCTAGATGACCTGCAACTAATTCACGCATGTCGCGATCATCCTCAATCAACAAAATAGAAATTTTCATATCAACTGACTTTGATTTTTATTTGTAATATTCTCTCAATAAAAATTATGAAGTGCTAAAAGCTATTAATTCTTAAAAGAAATGAAAAATTTAGATAAAATTAGTGATAGCAATACATCTACTAAATAAAATAAGAATTAAGAGTACTAGATTTTTACAAATTCTTCCATTTTTCTTAATAATTACTTAATAGACTAAAATATATTTTGTTCCAAATAATACTAATTGATGACATAAGTTCGTAAATTCTTGTTTGAGAAAATAAATTCCATAGTGATTTGTAAGAATAAGCAATATTAGTAAGAATAATTAATCTCTTATTTCATAGTAAAGATTTAGCTTAGTCATTGTAAAAGCCAATTTAATATTGACAATCAATTTTCCTGACTTAACTAAATATTTAATTAATTCAATCAATAACTATGTTATAAAAAATATAAATCTTCTTTTTATGAAAAAAACCTCTTTAAATCATTCAAATTTATCGAAGAAAGAACTTGAATTTCTTAAAGAAACATATGTTCAAAAAAAGGTTAATAGCATGAGCGATAAAGAACTTAAAAATTTTGTCTATGAAATTATTAATCATCAAATAAAAGATACCATAGGAAATGAAGAGGAAGTAGAAGCCTGGAGAGAAATGGAAAGTTTTTTCGGGAATGAATTTGAAGAGTTAATTTTACAAATTCAACAAAAGTTCAAAGATTTTATAGAACCAATGGGGCACGAACAATATGATCATGAAAAAAGATCAAAGTTATTGGAAATAAATAAGATTGAAAATGAAAAAGAAGATATGTGGTAAGACTAAAAATTAATTTTATACATTACCAACTAGATCTCTCCATAAACATGCCATTATGTAAAAGAAGATCAAAAATGAAAATGCATAAAAGAAAGTTGATGAAACCATTTATCAACGTATTAAGCAAAGTTGTTAAAATCATACAAATTTATTTTGTTTAACGCGATTCTTTAAAAAACTTTTTTTATTAATCTTAGAAAATAAATAGAAATAAAATAAAAATAAAAATAAAAATAAAAAAAAGGATCTCGAAATGAGATCCTTAAGATAATTAAACCAAGTGTTTCCTTGTTTCCACTGGTAAAATCATCTACTCCTACACACAAAATAAACATAACTTATTAACTTATGGTTTGTCATCAATGATTAGTTATCTATTTCAACTGTCACACATTAAGTTAATTTATAGAATCCAAAGGAAGTTGGTAATCAATCTCCTTTAAAAAATTTTCATGATTCATCCAAGATTTGATCCAAATAACGAGATATAAGATTATTATTCATTATTTGACTCATGGGAATATATTTCAGAAGCATTTTTATATCTTCTTCATCTTTTTTTGTCATGACATATCCACAATTCTTTTGTTTGAATTTTATCCACTCCTTACATTCTTCTAAGGATGGATAATTGGGTTCTTGATCACTAATCCAGTCAGCTAAACCCAATGATATTATATCTACACTCATGTAAGTCAATTTAAAGTTAATTAGTATATCTTATATTATAAATTTTTATTTGATGTTTAATAAATCTTGTAGAGACTGAATATTTTAAAATCAAAATTACTAATTTATTTAGTCAGTATCAACATAAAAATTCTCTTCAAATGAGATAAAAAGACTTTGGCTCCTTATTATTGAATTTCTTTCTTGAAAAAATAAAATATAATATTAAATTTATAAGAATAAACTTGTTAAAAAACAAATAAGAATTACAAAAAGAGATTGTGAACCAATGTATATTTACATAAGAATTAAAAAAAACAATTAATAAACCAATAATTATACTAGGAGGCTTATTCATAACTTCGGAAGCATATTATCAATTAAAAAAAACCCTTCAGGAAAATTATTCTAGAGTTGTATATATCGTAAATGTTACAAGAAGAGATTGGTTAAGAACAAATTCAATCCAAGGATGGAGCAATATTCTTAACAAAGTAGAGGATTGTGTGAAAATTGCCTTGGAAGAAACTAATTCAGAAACAGTCGATTTAATTGGACATAGTTCTGGTGGAGTAATATTAAGAATATTTCTTGCAGAAGATTCTTTTAATGGGAAAAGTTATTCTGGCAAAAACTTTACTTCAAATTTAGTTACTTTAGGTAGTCCTCATCAGGCCATACGTGCTACATCATTAAGAAAATTCGTTGATAAAACATACCCTGGTAATTTTTTTTCAGATGTAAATTACGTTTCAATAGGTGGCGAAATAAATATAAATTCTTCAGAAACTAAATTTATAACAAAAATTCTGGCAAAGAATTCTTACAGGTCAATTTCTGGTGAAAAAAATGCTATTGGAGATGGTTTAGTTCCTTTATCTTCTTCATTACTCAAAGGTTCTCAAAAAATTACTTTAAAATCCACAGCGCATAGTGGAATATTTGGGAAAAATTGGTACGGTAGTCATTCAAGAATCGACTCATGGTATGGAGAAATAAATTGGGTATAAACTATTTTTTAAAATCCTTAATAAATAAAAGCATATTATTTATATTAATTATTTCATACACAACTTTAATAAATTCATTAGGTATCTTGGAGTGGTTCTACAGAATGCTTGGAAACATTAGAATCACTTAAATCAGCGAAACCAACTAAAACTTATAGAAATTGAGTTTTTTATAAAAACACTTTATAAATTTCAAGAAAATTAGAAGATAAGTAAGTAGTAAAAAATAAGGTTGTTTTATAAAACTTCAAGCCAATTTAGCCTCTCTCAAGGATACAGCCTCAGATGTTAGGACTATATTCGATTTAAATTACAAATTACAAAAAAAATGATCAAGATTACTGAAAGAAAGAATGCCTTGATCGCCTTCCTAATACTGATCGCAAATTGTACTGAAGATGTTATAACTTCAAGAAATACAAAAAAGATTCTGAAGGATCTATGCTTCTCATAAATTATAAATAATATATTTTTTAATATAGAATAAAATATTACTATGTATCTTAAAAAATCAATATCTAAATATGATTGGCAATATTTATTTTGCGCATCTATTCTTATCTCTGTTTATATTTTTACAGATTTATTTAATTTTTTTAATAAAGATTCTTTATACTTTGTACCAAGATTAATTATTGATCAACCCTACAGGATTTTTACCTCAATTTTAATTCATGCAGATTTAAATCATTTATTAAGTAATCTTGGTGGAATAATTATCACTAGATATTTTTTGATGAGACTTGAAATTGAAAATAGTTTTTTTTACATTGAATTTACTTTAATTTGTCCTTTTTTAATTTTCTTTATTATTTGGTTTTATGAAAAGATTTTATCCTATTTTTTTAATATCATTCCTAATTATGCTGCTCTGGGGTTTAGTGGAATAATTTATGCTTTATTTGGATTCTTACTGTTAACTTCTTTTTATGGTAAGAGTTATTTTTTTGGAAAAAAAATTGGACTAAAATCCAATTATGAAATTCAAAAAATGTCTAAAGTAATTTGCTTAATAGGATTAATTTACTCATTCTTACCAGGAATAAGTTTATTGTTTCATATCAGCGGTTTTATTGCTGGATGTTTTTTATTCTTCATATAAGTTTAGTTTTCACTTTTCATCTAAAATTATTTTAAAAGTGTTTTAGATATATACATTTACAATTAGAAAGTATTCACAAAAATTTTAAAATGCCCCTGTAAGAATTTTTTTTGAAGAAAGAAAGAAATCTAATTAACAATCAGATTAAGAATTTTCTTGAGAATTAGTTTTGTTAGTAATCGTGATTAATCACTTCTTCAGCATTTACTAATGACTTTATTTTTAGAAGATTTCAAAAATAAACCTAAAGATTAACTTCTGATAACTAAAGGCTCATATTCAAAAGATTAATTTTTTTATGAAATTAGTGATTTCATTAATATTGATACATGTGACAATTAAGTTACATACCGCTGAAACATTCCACGGATATTAGATAAATAGAATATTTTAAATATGTGTGTAGGAGTGGTTTTATTGAAACAGTGGAAACAAGGAGACACTTTTTTGTAAAATCATAAAAAGACCTCTAGTAATAGAGGTCTTTTTTTATATTAAAAAAGTTTCCCAACACATTTACTTTATTTATTTTTTAATTAATTTTTACCAAATAAGAAAGATCCTTTATGAGGGTTCAATAGTATTGATAATTAACAAAAATAACTCAACGTGCAAATTTATAAAAAGTGAGTAATGAACTATTGTAAATAATCTTTTACCATTATTTCTTCACAAATAGACAATTCAAACTCATTTTAAATTAATTATTTTGTTATTTGCCCATAAAATTTTGCTTGATCATGAAATAAAACCCAATTTATTAGATTAGTTTGAGATTAATAAATAGAATAAATAATTACTAAAATCAAAAAAAATAAAGGGACATTTGCTTGCCCCTCTGGAGTCTTGAACTTCTTTTTCCTAAATGTTTGAAATTCTTTTGAATACTGAATTATTTATACTCCTATCATATAGAGAAATATAGTGCTGAGAACACCAAAGTATTATTACTTGAGCAAAAACACTCTTCAAATTAAACAAAAATAAAGGAATAATATAAAAAGATATAGAAAAACTGATGAAACTAACTACACCTTTCACAATCCTCAATCGAAAATTAAACGAGATGGATTTCATAAGAAACGCAATGCATTCAAAAGAAAAAACAACAACTGAAAGATTGCATGATGATGATTACAGGAAAAATTATCAAATCTGATGACTTTTTTTGTATTGCGAAAAAAGATCTAAAATTATAAATAATGGATATATTAAATTTCTAGAAGAAAATTATTTGATGTAAGAATTAGATTTAATATCTTTAATATTTACTTTCATAAAATGGAAAAAAAGAACCAATAAATAAAATAAAAATTCCTATTAAATATAAAAAAGTTTCTATAAATGATGGGATTAATTCTCTATATTTTAAGAGGATATCTACAAAGAGATATTGGGAACTTGCACCCCATAATAAAAGTCCAAGAAAATATCCAAATATAGTTGATATATCGGAATTGAGATTATAATTGCTTAATAAAAAATGAAACTTAAATGCTCCTTTTCTTTGACAATATTGTTGAGATAAGAGTGCTATGAATAAACCAATATTCCAAAGTTGACCATATCCACTTTGTCTCCCTAAATCACCTATTAAGTGAAATAATCCAAAGATAAAAGTCAACCAAGGGATGTAAGGCAAAATAACTTTATAAATGTCGATTTTCATAATTAAATTATTTATATCCTTAATTGTGATCTATTTTTAAAGATAATTTTTTCATTTACAAAATTATTTTGATTTTTGGATTGATATTGATAAATAAAATTAATTCATTATCTTTAATTAATTCCATAAAAACCACTACTTATTTTTCTCTCGAAGAAGATCAAATCTTATATCAAAAGTGAATACTATGCCAATGCTTATTAGCAATAATCCAATTGCAATTTGAGGCGAAGGTAAAACCATATTAAAAATACTTTCAGCCACTATATCTAATTCAGTTAAATATTAATGAAAGATTGAATTATATTAACTTGAAATAAACCAACATATTTAAAATGGCAAAAACAGAAAATGATCTTGATATATATTACGCAGTGGGAAATGCTAATACTAAAAGGCAAGAAAATGAAATTGCAGCGATTATCAACAAAAGGAATTCCGAAGGTTGGAAGTTGATCACAACAACCACAGCAATTGTTGATACTAATAACAATTTTTCAAATCTTTACCTATTTTGGGAGAAGTAATAAAAAATAATAGATAAATATACTTTTTATTTTTAGTTCTAAAATTTATTCAAGTCATTAAAAAAGACTCCTAGAGGAGTCTTTTTCATTAGTGACGACAGAAGAGGATCTATTTGATAATCAGATTAAGAGTTTTCTTAAAAATAAGTTTTGATAGTAAAAATGATAAGACACTTCTTCAGATTTTACTAACTACTTTATCTTTCAAGAAATTCAAAATTAATCTCGGAAGTTTAATTTCTGATTAATTAACTTACTTTCCTTAAGGGTTAGATAAGTTACTTTGCCATGGTATTGAAGACCATAAACTAGTGAAGATCTAGCTGGTCAACCTTGGCTAAGTTGATCAACAGAACTGTCGTGTTATTAAATTAATCGGTCTCAATAATTTTGCATTATTCCTTTACATTGAGTAAGAATTAGTAGAATTTATAGAAAAGCAAATATCTTTTCAAGAAGTATTCAAAAAAAATATACAACTAAATGTTCATTAACTGTAAAATGTGCCAATTAAATTACCTAACTTTTAATATTGCCTCAAAAAATATTTACTGTAATATAGTTTTGTGTGTAGGAGAGGTTTTATTGAAACAGTGGAAACAAGGAAACACTTAATTCAGTAGAACCATAAAACGGCCTCTAGAAATAGAGGCCTTTTTTGCAAATATATTTCTACAAACTATCAGTATTTTCACTTGAGTAAAAACACTCTATAAAATTATAGAGAATAAGGGGATAATAGAGGTGTAGAACAAAAACAGGAGGTCTTATGA
>CETH01026751.1_pt1 | contig 14262 bp, 12 predicted proteins | sample 361461 | NCBI WGS metagenome assembly CETH01 (sample SAMEA2622695, study PRJEB7988) | marine metagenome | isolation source: saline water (ENVO:00002010), including
GGAGTTTCCTCGGCAGCAGGAGTTTCTTCAGTGGCAGCAGGAGTTTCTTTAGAAGCAGGAGTTTCTTCAGTGGCAGCAGGAGTTTCTTTTGATAATTCTGCTTTTTCCTTTGCAGCAATAGCTTCTTCTGTTCTTTTTTCCTTAACTAACTTTTCTTGTTCAAGTCTTTTTGATTTATCTTCTTCTTTTTCTTTTGCTAAGCGATCTATTTTGGCTTTAATCTTTTTATCTTTTTCTTTGAGCCATAATTCAAATTTCTTATCAGCTTCATCTTCTGTTAAAGCTCCTTTTTTTACTCCTTTATTTAAATGATGTTTTAATAGTATTCCTTTATAAGAAAGAAGTGTTCGAGCAGTATCAGTTGGTTGGGCTCCTTTTTCTAACCAGTTTATTGCACTTTCTTGATTAATTTCAACATTTGCAGGGTTGGTATTAGGATTATATGTTCCAATTTTTTCCAAGTAACGACCATCTCTTTTAGATCTTGAATCAGCTGCTACAATCCAATAAAAGGGCTTTCCTTTTTTACCGTGTCTTTGAAGTCTAATTTTTACAGGCATATCACATTAATTTTAAGAGGGTTCACGACCCACAATTATTAATTCAGGATGCAAATATATTATTTATTTTTTTATAAATTTTAAATATTTGATTTATTGACTTTTTTATTAAGTTTAAATTAAAAAAGTAACTTTTTTAAACTTTGGTACAGTAATAAAATCATTGTATTTTTGCGCACCTAATTTAATCTATTATTGTGGAAATTAATCATAAAAAAATTGACGATTTGAATGGAGTAATAAATATTACTGTTAAAGAAACTGATTATCAAGAAAATGTTTTAAAAATTTTAAAGGACTATAGAAAAAAAGCCAATATTCCTGGTTTTAGAAAAGGGCATGTTCCATTGGGATTAATTAAAAAAAAATATGAATCTATCATTATAGCTGATGAAGTAAATAAACTAATTTCTTCAAAACTCGAGAATTATTTAAAAAAAGAAAAAATTGATATTTTAGGAAACCCTATACCTAAAAATTCAAATAACCAAATAAATTGGAAACTAGAATCAAATAATTTTGAGTTTGAGATTGGGATAAAACCTATCTTTAAAGTAAACCTTTCAAATTTAAAAAATGTTATTAGATATGACATTGATCCGGATAAAAAAATGGTTTTAGAACAAATGTTACAATTAAGAAATCAATATGGTAAGTTGGTATCTCAAAAAAGACCAAAAAAAGATTATGAAATTACTGCAAATTTTAAAAATGAAGAATCAAATTTAAATACTCTTGCAACTTTTAAGCTAAATGATTTAAAGGACACCAAAAACATAAAAAAATTAGAAACTTATTCAAAAGGAAAAGTTTATGAGTTTGAATTCAATGGGTTTTTTAAGGATAAATCTTTAGCTAAAAAAATTCTTAAATTAGATGAAGATAAAATAGATCAAATACATGGAAAAATATCCATAGACATTAAAGAAATAAATGAAAGAGTACCAGCCGAATTGGATCAAACTTTTTTTAATAAACTATATGAGCCAGGTTCTGTTAAAAGTGAAAATGATTTCAAAAATAAAATAAGTAATGGATTAAAAAATCAGTTTAAACCTCAATCAGATCAAAAATTATTGAATGATATTTCAGACACATTAATAGATAAAACAAAATTTAAATTACCAGAGGCGTTCTTAAAAAAGTGGATGCAATTTTCAAATAAAAAAGATATCAATGAAAATGATTCAGAAGAAGAATTTAAAAGATCAGAAAAAGGAATTCGGTATCAGATTATTGAATCTAAAATAATAAATGAAAATAATTTAGAGTTAAATTCAAACGAATTAAAAAAATTCGCCACTAATATGGTTAAAAATCAAATGATTCAGTATGGACAGATTCCTGAAGAAAAACAAGTTGAAGGAATAGTTTCTAATATACTTTCCAAAAAGGATGAAATGAAAAGAATTTCTGATCAATTAATGAGCCAGAAATTGTTGAATTTTTATAAAGAAAAAGCACCTCTAAAAGTTAAAAAGATAAGCTTTGATAAGTTCATTGAAGAGGCTTATGGTAAATCTAAATAAATTTTATATAATTTTGAACTAAATTAAAAAGTATGGACTACGGAAAAGAGTTTAAAAAATTTGCTGTTAAAGATCAGGGTATAAATTCAATGTACTATGATAAAATAGTTAGCAGTATGACACCCTACATTATAGAGGAGAGGCAACTAAACGTTGCACAAATGGATGTTTTTTCAAGACTTATGATGGATCGTATAATGTTTTTGGGAACTGCAATAGATGATGCAGTAGCAAATATTATTCAGGCTCAACTTCTTTTTCTTCAAAGCACAGATTCATCTCAAGATATTCAGATGTACATAAATTCGCCTGGAGGAAGTGTTTACGCTGGTTTGGGGATATATGATACGATGCAATTTGTTTCACCTGATGTTGCTACAATATGCACTGGAATTGCTGCTTCAATGGGAGCTGTTCTACTTTGTGCGGGAAAATCGGGAAAACGATCTGCTCTGCCTCATGCAAGAGTTATGATTCATCAACCTATAGGGGGAGCTCAAGGTCAAGCATCTGATATTGAAATTACAGCAAGACAGATACTTAAATTAAAAGATGAGTTATATCAAATCATTTCTAAGCATTCTGGTCAAGACATAAAAAAAGTAACTAATGATAGTGATAGAGATTATTGGATGAAAGCATCTGAAGCAAAATCTTATGGTATGGTTGATGAAGTTTTGAAAAAGTCATCATAAATTAAAATCCTAATGACTAAATCTGAATTAAATTGTTCTTTTTGTGGTAGATCTAAATCTGACACAAATCTTTTAATCGCAGGTTTAGATGCACATATATGTGATCGGTGTATTAGTCAAGCAAATGGAATCATTCAGGAAGAATCTGCTGAAAAGGTTAATAAAAATTATGATTTTGAATTAAAAAAACCAAAGGAGATTAAATGTTTTTTAGATGAATACGTAATTGGACAAGAAAATGCAAAAAAAGTTTTATCGGTAGCAGTATATAATCATTACAAGAGGATAATTCACCTTGATTCAAAAAATGACTTAGAAATTCAAAAGAGTAATTTGCTTTTAGTTGGGGAAACTGGTACAGGAAAAACTCTTTTAGCACAAACTATATCAAGATTATTAAATGTTCCATTGGCAATTGTTGATGCTACTGTACTTACTGAAGCTGGTTATGTAGGAGAAGACGTAGAAAGTATATTAACAAGACTTCTTCAAGCGGCTGATTATAACATAGAAAAAGCTCAGCATGGAATGGTTTTTATAGATGAAATTGATAAAATAGCTAGAAAAAGTGATAATCCCTCAATAACTAGAGATGTTTCTGGAGAAGGTGTTCAACAAGCTCTTTTAAAGCTTCTTGAAGGAACTAAAGTTAATGTTCCGCCAAAAGGGGGAAGAAAACATCCAGATCAAAAATTTATTGAATTAGATACATCAAATATTCTTTTCATAGCTGGAGGGGCTTTTAATGGTATTGAAACAATAATAAATAAGCGTTTAAACCTTAAATCTATAGGTTATAAAACTGAAATTGAAAAAGAAAATATAAATAATAGTAATATATTACAACATATAACTCCCAAAGATGTTAGGTCTTTTGGTTTAATTCCTGAAATTATTGGAAGACTTCCAGTCCTTACATATTTAAACCCATTAGATCACTTTGCTCTCAAAGAGATTTTAACTAAGCCACGAAATTCATTAATAAAACAATACGAAAAATTATTTGAAATGGATTCTATTGATCTCAAATTTACTTCTTCAGCTTTGGATTCTATTGTTAAAAAGGCAATGGAATATAAATTAGGAGCAAGAGGTTTAAGATCTTTGTGTGAATCTATATTAACTGATGCAATGTTTGAAAGTCCTGACTCGGATGAATCTAAACTTACAATTACAAAAGTATATGTCGATCAAAAACTTTCAAAAATTCAAATGACTAAATTAAGAGTGGTTTCTTAATTATTCATTTTTTTTAATTCTTCTATAAAAGTTCTTTCATTTGACAACCGAGGTATTTTGTGTTGACCTCCTAATTTATTATTTTTTTTTAGCCAATTATAAAAAAGATCTTTTTTGGCAATATTTATTTTTGGAAAATTTAGAGTTAAATTTTTATATCTTTTAGCTTCATAATCAGAATTTTGTTTTTTCAACTCTTTATCCAATAAAAAAGTAAATTCTTCAATGTTTTCCGGATTTTTTTTGAATTCAATCATCCATTCATGAGCGCCTTCGTTCTTATTTTTCATGAAGATTGGCGCTGCTGTATAATCAACAATTTCAGAATTGGTTTTATTTAAAACTTTTGACAAAGCATTTTCAGCATTATCAATTATGAGTTCTTCACCAAAAGCATTAATATGATGTTTAATTCTTCCAGTAACTTTTATTCTATATGGATTTTTACATGTAAACTCAATAGTATCACCAATTTTGTATCTCCATAATCCTGCGTTTGTTGAAATTACTATTGCATAGTTAATATATAGTTCAATTTCTTCAAGGCTAACTATATTTTCTTCATCATATTCGTTTTTAGAATTTAATGGAATAAATTCATAAAAAATTCCATAATCTAGCATTAGTAAAAGTTCATCTGAATTATTTTGGTCTTGAATTCCGAAAAAACCTTCAGAGGCGTTATAAATTTCATAATATTTAAAATTTTTATCAGGAAATAATTTTTGATACTCACTTTTATAGGGGTTAAAATTTATACCTCCATGGAAGTAAACTTCAAGATTAGGCCATATTTCCAGTATATTATTTTTATTAGTTTTTTTAATTAAATTATTTAATAAAACAAGCATCCATGAAGGAACACCAGCAAGACTAGTTACATTTTCAGGGATTGATTCTTTTATAATTGCCTTCATTTTAGATTCCCATTCAGACATTAATGAAACTTTATGACTAGGGGTACTACTTAATTCTGCCCAGAAAGGAAGATTATCAATAATTATTGCGGAAAGATCACCAAAATATGTGTTATTATCATTGTAAAGTTCTCTACTTCCACCTAATCTAAGACTTTTACCACTAAGTAACTGAGAATCTTCATTATTATTAAAATAAATTGAAAGCATATCTTTACCGGCTTTATAGTGACAATCTTCAAGAGATTCATTACTAACAGGTATAAATTTACTTTTTGAGTTTGTAGTTCCACTTGATTTTGCAAACCATTTAATTTGTGATGGCCAAAATATATTTTGTTCTCCTTTTCTTGATCTATTAATTAAATTCTCAATTTTATCATAGTCGACTATTGGAACTCTATTTTTAAAAGAGTGATAATTTTTAATTGAATTAAAATCATATAGTTTTCCTATTTCTGTTTCTCTAGCATTTTTAATTAATGTATCCAAAAGTTCTTTTTGAACTTCAATTGGGTATTTAATAAATAGCTCCATTTGGTGGATTCTTTTTTTTAAAAACCATGAGGCTATTGAATTAAATAATGGAACTGGCATTAGTTTTTTTATATTTGGAAATCAAAAATAAGTAAATTATAAATTGAAATTATATGTATTCTGGAGTTTTAAAAAAAATGTTAACTGAAAACTTAAACCCAATAGGATATTATATTCAATTAGAAAATGGTTTTATAAATTTAAATCAATGTCTAGAAAAAAATGTATCTATCAAATGGACTAGTTCAATCTGTTTAAATTGTAAATATGAAAAAGAACTCTTTCGTCAAGGATACTGTAAATCATGTTTTTTTGAACTTCCTCAAACTGCAGATTGGGTAATGAAACCCGAATTAAGTCAAGCACATCTAAATATAGAATACAGAGATCTAGAATATGAAAAAAAAATACAGTTACAACCTCATTATATATATCTTGCAGACACAAGCCATTTAAAAGTAGGAGTAACTAGAAAAACACAAGTTCCATATAGATGGATTGATCAAGGGGCTAATCAAACAATAATTTTATTGGAGGTTCCTAATAGATACCTAGCAGGTATTGGTGAACTTAAATTAAAAAAAATTTTTTCTGATAAAACAAATTGGAGAAAGATGTTAACTAATGAAAATGACCCGGTTGACTTGAAAGAAGCTTATAAAATAGGGATTGAAAATCTACCCTCAGATTTAAAAGACTATGTAAGATCAGAAAAACCAGAAATTAAAAATTTGAAATATCCAGTAAATAAATATCCTGAAAAAGTAAATTCTTTAAAATTGGAAAAAGAAGTAAGATATAAAGGAAAATTAACTGGTATAAAAGGTCAATATTTAATTTTTGAGGACCAATCTGTTTTTAATGTAAGGTCTAATGAGGGTAAAGTAGTTGAAATAGAAATTAATTAAATTCTTTAGAAGAGTTTTTAGTTAGCTCATTGAGTTTTTTTAACTCAGTATTTGAAAGAAATCGATATTTTCCAACATCTATATCTAAATTAATATTCATTATTCTAATTCTCTTAAGTTTGATTACTTTATAATTTAAATATTCACACATCCTTCTGATTTGCCTATTCAAACCTTCTGTTAGGATTATTTTAAACTTTTTATTATCAATTTTTTTTACGAAACATTTTTTTGTTGTTCTTCCTAAAATTGGTATACCATTTGACATCTTTTTAATGAATTCCTCTTTTATGGGTTTATTTAAAGTAACAATATATTCCTTATCATGATTATTTCTTGATCTTAAAATTTTATTTATTATGTCACCATCATTAGTTAGAAGAATTAATCCTTCACTTAATTTATCAAGCCTTCCAATTGGAAATATTCTTTTTGGATAATTTATATAATCAATAATATTATTTTTTTCAACTTTTGTATTAGTTGTACATACTATCCCTATAGGTTTGTTAAATGCTATATAAATTTTTTCTTCATTTTTTTTTTCTATTTCAATTCCATTTATTTCAATTTTGTCACTAGGAATTACTTTAGTTCCCATAGAAATAATTTTACCATTAACAGAAATTTTCTTTTCATTAATTAATTTATCAGCTTCTCTTCTAGAGCAATATCCAATTTCACTTAAAAATTTATTAATTCTTACTTTTTTTTCAGAATCATCAATATTTAATTTCTTCATTTATTTTAAGATTAAATTTTTTTCTAAATAACCAAACAAAAAAATAAAGAAAAGGAGTGTCAAATAATGCAACTAAAACTTTAAAAATAAAAGCTGAAAGAACCAGTCCCCAGAATAAATCCCATGAAAGTATATCGAAAAAACAAAGTAAGCCAATAACCAAGCTACTATCTATAAATTGAGATGAAAAAGTTGAAAAATTGTTTCTTAACCAGAGTAATTTGCCTTTGGTTAATTTTTTCCAAAAATGATAAATTCTAATATCAACCAGTTGAGCAATTAAATAAGCTAACATAGATGCAAAAACAGCAATTGAAGATACAGAAAATACTTTTTTAAACTCTTCATCACTAATAGGAGAATTTTCTATTGCCGGAACAGCTTCTGAAATTAAAAGAATTGTAATTGAAAAAAATGAAGCAAAGATTCCAGTAATTACAACATCATTAGCTTTTTTCTTTCCATAAATTTCAGAAATTAAATCAGTTATTAAAAATGTTATAGGATAAGGAAGTATTCCGACAGACAATTCAAATAGTTTATTATCTAAAATCTCAATATCTATAGGATACCAATAAAAAAATTTTTGGAAAATTAAATTTGATACAACAAGTGATGTAATAAAAAGACCTGCCAAGTATAAATAAATTTTTCTAGCAAGTTTCTCTTTGTTGTTATCCATTTAATAAATTTTTATTTCAAAGGGAAGTAATGCTTGAATATTTTGATTTGATATATTTTTTCTTTTATCAGTTAATATCTTAATGAATTCAGGAACTTGACTTTCTATTTGATTTTCTCTTAATAAAATAGAAAAATCTTGTATGAAACTTTCAAAAGAGGCTTTTCTTTTAGGATACTCAACTATATTAAATTCTTCTATTTCGGCAATTTTTGCTGCACCTTTTATAGCAGTATTTAAATCTCCTAAGCTATCAATTAATCCAATTTTTAATGCTTGTTTTCCAGACCAAACTCTGCCTTGAGCAATTGATTCAACTTCATCTAAACTTAAATTTCTTCCCTCTGACACTTTTGATTTGAATGATTCATAAACTTTTTCAATATTTTCTCTAGTAGATTTTATAAATCCAGGCTGAAGAGGTTCATATATACTATAACCTATTGAATTTTTATGAGTAGAAACTTGCTCTGAGTTTAATCCAATATTTTTAGCAAAACCGCTTATATTTGGAAGGCTTGCAAAGACCCCAATAGATCCTGTTATTGAAAGAGGGTCTGCATAAATTTTATCTGCTCCACTAGCAATATAATATCCTCCCGAAGCAGCAATATTTCCCATTGATACAATAACTGGTTTTTTTGATTTTGCTAATTGTAATGATCTAAGAATAATATCAGAAGTTAAAGCAACACCTCCTGGAGAGTCAATTCTTAAAACAATAGCCTTTATCCAGTCGTCATTAGAGATCTTTTTAAAGGTATTGACAAAGACGTTCTGCCCGATTATATTTTCACTTCCTTCTCCATATAAAATTGTTCCAGTTGCATAGACAACAGCTATCCTATCTTTTATTTGATTGTTATAGTTATTTTGTGATGCAATTAATTTTTTAATAGTTACTTTATTTAAATCTTTTTCATATTCAAGATTAATAGATTTTTTAATAATTGAATCCATTTGATCTTCATAAATTATCAAATCAATTAAATTTGAACTAAGAGCCTTATTAGGGGTATTGGCTTCAAGATTTTCTGCAATCTGATTAATTTTTAGGTCATTTAGTCCTCTTGATTCACTTATTTCATTACTTATTGTTTCCCAGATTGATCCTAAAAGTTCTTTTATTTGTTCTCGATTTTCTGAACTCATTTTATTTTGAAGATATGGTTCGACTGCACTTTTATATTTACCATGCCTAATTACTTCCATTTTAATTCCATATTCATCCTGGAAATCTTTATAATATAATACCTCTGAGGAGAGTCCTTTAAATTCTATTGTTCCCTCAGGATTAATACCAATTGTATCAGCAATAGATGCTAAATAATATCCTTTTTGAGTAAAAACATCTGAGTAGGCATATATAAATTTCCCACTATTTTTAAAATCTTTAAGAGCTTCTCTGATTGTTCTTGTTTGTGCCCATCCAGTAAGAGGAAAATCACATTTTAATTCAATTCCTTTTATTTTTTCATTTTCCTTAGCAATTTTAATAGATTTTATAATATTGTTTAATCCAAGAATTTCTTCATCTAAACCCAAAACAGATTCAAATTCTTGATACATAGAGTTTCTTTCATTTACAGGCTTGTTTAAATCAAGTTTGAGTATACTATCATCTTTTATGAAACTAATTTGATTTTCAAGACTAGCAATTGAAGCTACTCCAGAAATAATTATCATAAGAAAAATAAAAAATATTAGAAAAGATGTTAAACTACCAAGTAAAGCAGCTAAGAATGATCGACCAAAATTCATGTTTTAAAAATTTAATGCAAATATAGGGTTTTGTAGATTTGTCAATTATGAATATAAAGTTTAATGAAACATTTTTGTTATATATCAATAGGAAGTAATATTGGAGATAGATTGAATTTTATCAAAAAATCACTAGAATTTTTAAAAGATAAAAAATTAAAAATTGATAAAGTTTCGTCAGTATATGAATGCCAATCTTGGGGATTTGTTGGGGATAATTTTTTTAATATTTGCATTAAAATTAAAACTGATTATGATCCTGATCAATTATTAAAAAAATTAAAAAAAATTGAAATTAAACTTGGAAGAAAAGATGTCAAAAATCAAAATAGTTATAATTCTAGAACTATTGATTTAGATATATTATTTTATGATAATTTAGTAGTTGATAAAAAAAAATTAATCATTCCCCACCCAAGAGTTGAATTAAGAAATTTTGTATTATTTCCATTAAGAGAAATTTCAAAAAATTTAGTTCATCCAATCTCAGGAAGAACTATAGATGAAATTATTGATTTAAAAAAAGATAAACTATTGGTTGAAAAAACTGAACTTTGCGTTTATGAGTTATAATATTTTTGACAAGTTTAAGTATGTTTCTGTTGAGGGCAATATAGGAGCAGGAAAAACATCTCTTACTAAAATAATTTCAAAGAAATATAAAATTAAAGGTCTTTTTGAAAATTATATTGACAATCCGCATTTAAAAAGTTTTTATAAAAATCCAAAAAAGTATTCTTATGATGTTGAAACATATTTTTTAAAAGAAAGAATAAAATCATTGCAAGATTCCATGTTAGATAAAAATCAAGCTATAGTTGCAGATTATTCTCTATATAAATCTTTAATTTTTTCTAAACAAAATTTGAATTCTTCAGATTTTAAAAAATATAATTTAGAATATGAAAAAGGATTATCATTAATAAAAGAACCAAATTTGATAATTTACCTTAATGCTCCAACATGGTTTTTATTAGATAGAATTAAAAAAAGAGGAAGAGTATTTGAAAGGAATATTTCAGAAGGGTATTTAAAAACTATAGAAAAAGGATATAAAGGGTTTTTTAATAAAAAAAAATCTTTCAAAGTTCTTTTTTATGACATTATAGATAAAGATTTTATCAAAAATGATTTTGATTTGAATCATTTATTAAAAAAAGTTTATAACCTTTGAAGTTTACTTACAAAATCCCACATTACAATTCCAGAAGCTACACTTATATTTAATGAATGTTTTGTTCCAAATTGTGGAATTTCAATTGATTTATTTATCAGAGAAATTAATTCTTGAGATACACCATTAATTTCATTCCCTAAAACAAAAGCATATTTCAAGTTTGGATTTGGATAAAAATCTTCTAAAAATGTTGACTTTGTAGTTTGTTCTATGGCATATATTTGAACATTATTTTTTTTTAGTTTTTTAATTACATCTGAACAATTTTTTTGATATTCCCATTCTACACTTTCAGTTGAACCCAGGGCTGTCTTGTGAATATCTTTATTAGGTGGTTTAGCGGTAATTCCACAAAGAAACATTTTTTCAATTAAAAAAGCATCAGCCGCACGAAAAACAGATCCAATATTATTTAAACTCCTTATATTATCTAGTATTATTATTAATGGAGTTTTTTTTGACAATTTAAACTCTATATTTGACTTTCTTATTAATTCACTATTTTTTAATTTGCGCATTACCAATAAAATCTAAGCTAATTTACAATCAATTGGTACCATATGAGGGATTTTTTTTCTTTTTTTCTTTTAAATCATATAAATCTTAAATATTAATTACATTAGTACAAATCGACAATATTTTGGTAAAAAAAGTTGAGACCCCATTAATGAAACAATACAATCAAATCAAGGCAAAGTACCCTGATGCATTGTTATTGTTTCGCGTTGGAGATTTTTATGAAACTTTTGGTTCAGATGCAATAAAAGCCGCATCAATTCTAGATATAATTCTAACCAAAAGAGGTGCTGGGAGTTCAAGTGAAATTGAATTAGCTGGATTTCCTCATCATTCATTAAATAATTATTTACCTAAACTAGTTAAAGCAGGATGCAGAGTTGCTATTTGTGATCAATTAGAAGATCCAAAAATGACTAAAAAATTAGTCAAACGAGGAGTAACTGAGTTAATAACTCCAGGAGTATCTTTAAATGATAATGTTCTTGAAACAAAAAAGAATAATTTTCTTTGTGGATTAATCTTAGGAAAAATAAATGGGGTTTCATTTTTAGATATTTCTACAGGTCAATTTTTATGTGCTCAAGGAGATAATGAAGAAATTCTACAATTGATTCAAAGTTTTTCTCCAAGTGAAATATTGGTTTCTAAGCCTCAGAAAAAACTCTTTAACGAATTATTAGGAACTAATTATAATTCTTTTTATTTAGAGGATTGGGCTTTTGAGCATAGTACAGCATATGAAAAATTAACCAAACACTTCCAAACAAATAGTTTGCAGGGATTTGGAATTGAAAAAATGGATGAAGCTATTAAATGTTCGGGTGCAATTCTTAATTATCTGTCTGATACTCATCATAATAAACTTGGACATATAACAACTATTAATCCTATAATTAATGAATCATATGTTTGGCTAGATAAATTTACTATAAGAAATCTAGAACTTTTTAGACCAACTCATTTTGAAGGAGTTTCTTTAATTGATGTGATTGACAGAACTAAAACAGCTATGGGTGGCAGATTATTAAAAAGGTGGATTGCTTTTCCGTTAAATAAAAAATCTGAAATTCAAAATCGTCATAATTCTGTAAAAGCATTCATTAAAAATGAAAACTGTCTAGAAAAAGTAAACAATATTCTAACTCAGATTGTTGACTTGGAAAGAATAATGGCAAAAATAGCAACAGAAAAAATTACTCCAAGGTCATTAGTCCAATTAAATAAGTCCTTGGATTTAATAAAACCTTTAAAAAATGAATTAAAATCAACTAAATTAAAACCACTTCAATTATTAAGCGAAAAATTTATTAATGCTGATAAAATTGTAAATATTTTAACTAAAACCTTGAATCCAGAAGCACCAGTTCTTTTGAATAAAGGAAACGTCATTGCTGATGGTTTTTCTTCAGAATTAGATAGCCTTAGAGAGTTAAAAAAATCATCCAAAGATTATTTAGATAAAATGTTGTTAAGAGAAACTCAAAAAACAAAAATACCTTCATTAAAAATTGCGTTTAATAATGTTTTTGGATATTATTTTGAAGTTAGAAATACTCATAAAGATAAAGTTCCTGAAGATTGGATAAGGAAACAGACTTTAGTTAGTGCTGAAAGGTATATAAATGATGAATTAAAAGAGTTTGAAGTAAAAATTTTAAACTCTGAAGAACAAATTCAACAACTTGAATCAGAGATTTTTATTGATCTAATTAAAAAATTACAGAATGAACTTAATATATTAAAAATTAATGCAAAAATTTTAGCATCATTAGATTGTTTAGCTTGCTTTGCTTTAATTGCAAAGAAAAATAATTATTGTTGTCCAAAAATTATTGACAAAAGCTCAATTGAAATAAAGGGTGGAAGACATCCTGTTATCGAAATGCAGCTAGAACCCGGAAACCCATACATATCAAATGATTTATCATTAGATAGAGAGAATTATCAAATTATAATGATTACAGGTCCAAATATGTCAGGAAAGTCTGCAATTTTGAGACAAACAGCACTTATTTGTCTATTAAATCAGATAGGATCTTTTGTCCCAGCGACAACTGCATCTCTCGGAGTTTTTGATAAAATTTTTACTAGAGTAGGAGCTTCAGATAATATTTCTATGGGAGCGTCTACTTTTATGGTTGAGATGAATGAAACAGCAAGTATTTTAAATAATATTAGTGAAAAAAGTTTAGTCTTATTGGATGAAATAGGAAGAGGAACAAGTACTTATGATGGAATATCAATAGCATGGGCAATAACTGAATATTTACATGAGCACCCTTATCGACCAAAAGTTCTTTTTGCTACTCATTATCATGAATTAAATGAAATGAAGGAGTTTTTTGAAAGAGTAAAAAATTATAATGTTTCAGTAAAGGAGTTAAAAAATAAAATTCTTTTTTTAAGAAAATTAATACCTGGAGGAAGTGCCCATAGTTTTGGAATTCAAGTTGCTAAAATGGCTGGTATTCCCAGGCATGTGATACAATCAGCAAATAATAAATTAAAAAATCTAGAAAATATTCATGGTTCATCAAATAAGAAGATTGATACCTCAAAAAAAGATGAAAAATTACAATTAAGTTTTTTTAAGTTGGATGATCCAGTGTTAGAGGAATTAAGAGATGAGATTAATTCTCTGGATATTGATACATTAACACCGGTTGAAGCATTACTTCAATTAAATGAAATAAAGAGAAAATTGAAAAAACGGAATTAAAACCTAAGATAAAATTGAACTTATTTATTAAATTTATTTTTACATTTGCAATCGCCTAAGCGAAAGTAGCTCAGGGGTAGAGCATCACCTTGCCAAGGTGAGGGTCGCGGGTTCAAATCCCGTCTTTCGCTCATTGATTTTTTGCTCGGATGGTGGAATTGGTAGACACGTTGGACTTAAAATCCAATGACCATTGCGGTCGTGCGGGTTCAAGTCCCGCTCCGAGTACAAAGGAGATGTTCGAAAGATCATCTCCTTTTTTTTATTTAAAAAAAAA
>CETH01030140.1_pt1 | contig 14241 bp, 14 predicted proteins | sample 361461 | NCBI WGS metagenome assembly CETH01 (sample SAMEA2622695, study PRJEB7988) | marine metagenome | isolation source: saline water (ENVO:00002010), including
CTGAAGGCGGAGAGACTTCCGCTCCAGCAAAAGAAGGAGAAGCTGCAAAAAAAGATGAAAAAGGAAAAGAAGGCGCAGCAGACAAAAAGCCAGCTGGAGATAAAAAATCTAATCCAGTTAAAAAACCTCCAGAAAAAAAATAGAAATATATGCTTTTACTAGTAGGTTTAGGAAATCCTGGTCCAAATAATAACAATAACAGACACAATATTGGTTTTAAAATTATAGATGCAATTAATGAACAGTTTAGCCTTTCAAAACAAAAGCCTAAGTTTAAAGGATTGTTAACTACAGGTAATATTGAAAATAAAAAAGTTTATGCAATAAAACCCTTAACTTTTATGAATAATTCTGGGGTTTGTATAAAAGAACTGATTGAATATTTTAAAATAAATGCAAAAGATGTCATTGTTTTTCATGATGATATGGATATTGACTTAGGAAAAGTTAAAGCAAAATTTGGTGGTACAAGTGCAGGTCATAACGGAATAGAGTCGATTGACAAATTTATCGGTAAAGATTATTCAAGAGTAAGAATTGGAATTGGGCGTCCTAAACTAAAGGGCAAGGTTAACAATCATGTTCTTGAGGACTTCAGCGAAAATGAAGAAGAAAGAATAAAAGATATAACGGATAGTATAGTTAAATTAGTGCCAACTCTGATTAATAAAGAGATGGATTTATTCTCAAGTAAAGTAAATCAAAACTTGAATGGGATTTAAGTGTGGAATTGTTGGTTTGCCAAACGTTGGTAAATCAACACTATTTAATGCTTTAACTTCTTCAAAAAATGCGCAAGCAGCGAATTTTCCATTTTGTACTATTGACCCAAATATCGGAATAGTAGATGTACCAGATAAAAGACTAAATAATCTTTCAGTCTTATCAAAATCAAAAAAAACAATTAACGCCAATATAACTTTTGTGGATATTGCTGGACTTGTAAAGGGTGCATCCAAAGGAGAAGGTTTGGGAAATAAATTTCTATCTCATATAAGGGAAGTTGATGCAATTATACACTTGGTCAGGTGCTTTGACTCTGAAAAAATTCAGCATGTAAGTAAAAATATTGATCCTATAAATGATTTAGAAATTATTAAAACTGAGATGATATTATCAGATATTAATCAAATAGAAAAAAAACTTCAAAAAAATGTAAAAAAAAAATTGAATGATAAACAAATTAAATTGTTAAAAGAAGTTCTTAGTAAACTTAATGAAGGTAAAATTTTAGACGATAAACTTGATTTTGAAAATAAAAAGTTTCTTAAGGAAATAGGTTTAATATCAACAAAACCCTTTATAATTGTGTGTAATGTTGATGAAAAAAGCTTATTAAAAGGAAATAAATACACTGAGCTTCTTAAAAATAAATATTCCGATGAAAAATTTGTAACTATCTGTGCAGATATAGAAAGCCAAATTATAGATTTAAATCCTGATGAGAGAGAAAATTATATGAAAAATATTGGTTTAGAAAAAACTGGTTTGAATAAATTGATTACTAATGGTTATGATTTGCTAAATTTAAATACCTTTTTTACATCTGGGCCCGAGGAGTCAAGAGCTTGGACTATCAGGGAAAATACTGAAGCACAAAAAGCTGCAGGCGTTATACATAGTGATTTTGAAAAGAATTTTATTAGAGCTGAGGTCGTTTCTTATAGCGATTTTAAAAAGTATGGTAGTTTTGAAAAGGCAAAAGAAAATGGGAAATTAAGAGTCGAGGGAAAAAATTACCCTGTCAAAGATGGTGATGTCTTATTCTTCAGGGTTAATCCTTGACCATAATCTTCTCATACTAAAGTAAACTAAAATTGAAAGGATTATTAGAAAAATTATTACTTTGAAACCAAGTTTGTGTCTGCTTTCTAAATGAGGTTCTGCTGACCATGTCAAAAACGTTGTTACATCTTTTGCCATTTGCGCTTCAGTAGCTTTCGTTCCATCTGAATAAGAAACTAAATCGTCAGCTAGAGGCTTGGACATTTTTATCTTATTACCATCCATGTACTTGTTGTAGTATACACCATCTTCTAATTTAAAATTTGCAGGTGGATCGGTATACCCCATTAAAACTGAATATATATAATCCGCTCCTCCTTTTCGCGCTTTGACTAAAACTGACATATCTGGTGGATAAGCTCCCCCGTTTGCCGCGATTGCAGCTTGAACATTTGGATATGGAGAGACAAATTTATCAGAAGGTCTTCCTGGTCGAGTAAACATTTCTCCGTCACTATTCGGACCATCAGTAACTTCAAAATTTGCTGCGATAGCTTTAACTTGTTCTACTGAAAACTCTGGACCACCTTTTTCTCCAAGATTTCTGTAACTTAAAAGATTCATTGAGTGGCAAGACGCACAAACTTCAGTATAAACCTGGTACCCCCTTTGCAAAGAGCTTCTGTCAAATTTTCCTGTTATGCCTTTAAAACTCCAGTCGTGTTCAGGTATTTTTATACCTTCGCCGGTGGAAGAAGTTGTGAGAATAAAAAAAAAGACAATAATTTTTAGATAAATCTTATTTCCACTAAACATGTTTTTTATCATTCCTTATTAATTCAGCTTTAGGCATACCACTTAATACTGGTTCTGTAATACTTAATGGTAATGGTTGAGTTTTTTCTACCCTACTAAGAACTGGTAATATAATAAGAAAATGAGCAAAATAATAAATTGTTCCTACTCTAGCAATCAGAAGGTACAAACCTTCAGCAGGCATAGCACCTACATATCCTAGTGCTAAAACATCAATTACAAGAACCCAGAAGAAAATTTTGTTTAGTGGTCTAAAAATAGAAGATCTCACTTTACTACTATCAAGCCAAGGCAGTGCCATTAAAATAAATATGGAACCAAATAAAAGTATAACGCCACCAAGTTTATCTGGTACCGAACGTAAAATTGCATAAAAGGGTAATAGGTACCATTCTGGAACTATATGTTTAGGTGTTACTAGAGGATTGGCCTGAATATAATTATCACTATGGCCTAGAACATTTGGAGCAAAAAATATAAAACCTGAAAAAATTATTAAGAAAATTAGTAAAGCAAATAAATCCTTTATTGTAATATATGGATGAAAAGGAACTGTATCTTTTGATGGTTTTTTAACATCAATACCTATTGGATTATTATTTCCAGGCACATGTAGAGCCCAAATATGAAGAATTACTAAGCCCAAAATTAAAAAAGGAAATAAATAGTGAAGACTAAAAAATCTAGTGAGAGTCGGATTATCAACTGAATAACCACCCCATAACCATGTTGTAATACTTTCACCAACCAATGGTATTGCGCTAAATAAATTTGTTATTACTGTTGCTCCCCAAAAACTCATTTGTCCCCAAGGTAACACGTAACCCATAAATGCTGTGGCCATCATTAAAAGATAGATTAGCATCCCCAAAATCCAAATAATTTCTCTTGGAGATTTGTATGATCCATAAAATAACGATCTGAATATATGAATGTATACAGCTAAGAAAAACATCGAAGCGCCATTACTGTGAATATATCTTATAAGCCATCCATAATTAACATCTCTCATTATATGTTCGATGCTATTGAAAGCCATATCCGCATGTGCAACATAGTGCATCGCTAAGACCAATCCTGTTATAATCTGTGATAATAAGCAAAAAGTTAATATTCCACCAAATGTCCACCAATAGTTTAAATTTTTTGGTGTAGGATAATCTGTTAGATGAGAGGCTAATGATAAAAGTGGCAATCTATCATTAAACCATTTTCCAAATTTTGATTTAGGAGTATATGTGTTTTCGCTCATTTAATTTTATCCAATCTTGATTGTATTTTCATCTACAAAAGCATACTTAGGTATTTCCATGTTTGTTGGTGCCGGACCTTTTCTAATTCTACCTGACGTATCATAATGAGATCCATGGCAAGGACAAAACCATCCATTATACTCTCCTTTATCTGAAAGAGGTACGCACCCAAGATGAGAACAAATACCCATCATAACTAACCATTCTGCTTTTTTGACTCTATCTTCATCTTTTTCAGGATGTTTTAAATCATCTAAACTTACCGATTTTGCTTCGGAAATTTCAGTCTCAGTTCTTCTTTTAATAAATACAGGTTTACCACGCCACAAAACAGTTATGGACTTACCGGGTTCAATCTGGCTTATATCCACTTCAGTTGTTGCCAAGGCTTTTACAGAGCTATCTGGATTCATTTGATCAATAAATGGCCAAATAGTTGCACCAATTCCTACTGCACCAATTGTGTAGGTAGCAGTAAAAAGAAAATCTCTTCTATTATTTTTTTTTCCTGAATTATCCATAAAAATATATTAATATTGTCTTCTATTATAAAATAGGAGTATTTAAAAGAGTTGCCAGGGGCCAGAATGACACACGAATTGCAATTAATTGTCATATTCAGCCTCTTATGAACAAAAAAATATTTTTTTATGCAAAAAAATCAGGAAATTCAAAAAAAATTAACTAGTGAATGGTTCAAATTTATCCAGCTTAAAATCTGTGAGGAATTTCAGAACCTTGAGAAAAAATTTTCAAAAAGAAAGGGTATCCGGCCTAAATATTTTAAAAAAAACGAATGGAGAAAAAATAATATTAATGGTGGTGGGGGTGTTTACTATCTACTAGAAAATGGACAGCTATTTGAAAAAGTCGGGGTTAATCATTCAACAGTCAAAGGCATTTTTCCAAAAAAATTTAAATCCAAAATACCTGGGACTGAGAAAAATAATTCGTATTGGGCATCGGGTATATCTGTTGTGGCCCATATGAAAAACCCTAAAATACCTGCAATACATTTTAATACTAGATTTGTAATAACTTCGAAAAGCTGGTTTGGAGGAGGCATGGATGTAACACCAAGTTTTAAAGATTTAAATGAAAAAAAATTGCTACATAGAAAATTGAAAAACCTATGCAAAAATAATAAAAAAAATTATTATAAATACAAAAAATGGTGTGACAAATATTTCTATATAAAACACAAAAATGAAATTAGAGGCATTGGAGGAATCTTTTTTGATTATTTTTATAAAAATTGGGAAGAAAACTTTAAGTTTACACGAGAACTTGGTATTTGTTTTCTTAATACTTCAAAAATAATTATAGAAAGAAAAATATTTTCTAAATGGGATGATAAACAGAAAAAAGATCAATTGATAAAAAGAGGTAGATATGTTGAATTTAATTTATTATATGACAGAGGTACCAAATTTGGTTTAAATACTGGTGGTAATCTTGACGCTATTTTTATGTCTCTTCCACCCAAAGCGAAATGGAAATAAATGGAAAAAGAACCAATTACAGTTGATGGATTAAAAAAACTTCAAAATGAACTTGAAGACTTAAAAAATAATAAAAGACCAAAAGTTGTAGCTGCAATAGCAGAAGCAAGAGCTCATGGTGATCTGAAAGAGAATGCTGAATATCATGCCGCAAAAGAACAGCAAGGTCATATTGAAGGAAGAGTTTTAGAAATTAATGATATGATTGCAAGAGCAAATGTAATTGATGTAACTAAATTAGATAATCAAGGTAAAATTATTTTTGGATCTACAGTGACCTTAAAAGATTTAAGTGATAATAAAAAAAAATCATTCAAAATAGTTGGTAAAGATGAGGCTGACATTTCTAAAAGTCTAATTTACTTTAAATCTCCAATGGGAAAATCTCTAATTGGAAAAAATATAAAAGATTTAGTAAGCGTAAATACTCCATCAGGAGAAAAAAAATTCGAGGTATTAAAAGTTGAATATATTTAGTTTAAATATATTTATTGATCAAATTTTTTATTTCTTTGTCATTTAAATTAAAATCATTATCAACCCACTCTTTTTCAACCTTTTTTAAAATTTCTCCAACCTTTCTGCCGCTTTGAAAACCTTTTTCCAGAAGGTATTTGCCGCTTATTGGGAAATCTGGAATATTTGTAGAGTTTATTGTTTTTATAATATTTTCTAATTTTTCATAATTTTTTTTGGGGTTTGAAATAAAATAAAATTTTGACAGAGAAATTATTTGAGTTTTTCCATGGTAAAAAATATTTTTTTTCAGATCTTTAATAAAATAATTTTTATTTTTTTTAATTTTATTAAATTGGATACTCAAAAAATTAAGATATTCTCTTAAATTATTTGATATTTTATATTTATGTGCAAAATAGGCATGATTATCTGTTTCGTCTATTAGCAAAAGCGCGTATAATAATTTTTTTTCAAATTTAATAAATTTTCTAAATACTTCTTCGTTTAAATATTTAAATCTATCCAAATATCTAAATTCAGGAAAAATTATTGTAAAAATTTCGTTAAACTCTTTATTTAAAAATATTTTTCTTACGTTATCTAAATTCATAATTTTATTTAGTTCTACAAAAATTCTTTCTTTTGAAAGCTTTAATATTCCATTAAGGTTTTTTTTAATAATCTTAAAAGTCTGGTCATCTTTATTGTTGTCCTCGTACTGTATTGAAAATCTCAAAAACCTTAATATCCTCAAGTAATCCTCTTTAATTCGATTTTCAGGATCTCCGATAAACTTAATTTTTTTATTTTTTAAATCTTTCAATCCACCTTGTGGGTCAAAAATTTTTCCTTTTTGATCAAGATAAATTGCATTTATAGTAAAATCTCTCCTTTCGGAATCCTTTACCCAATCTTTAGTGAAAGAAACTTTTGCGTGTCTACCATCAGTAGATATATCTTCTCTTAAAGAAGTTATTTCAAAAGTTTTGCCATCTTTTACTAATGTTATGGTTCCATGATCTAATCCTGTTTTAATAACTTTAAAATTTGTTTGAGAAAATTTTTTTATTATCTCTTCGGGGGTGTAAATAGTTGCAATATCAATATCTTCAACCTTCTTGTTTTCTAAAAAATTCCTAACACAACCGCCGACAAGCATGGCATTATTTTTTTTATCGAAATTTAATAATTGAAAAATTTCTTTAATTTCTTTTTCTTTATAAAATGGAAATAAAAATTTTCTAATATTATTTATCAAAAACATATCATTGGCTGGGGCGCTAGGATTCGAACCTAGGATGGTGGTACCAAAAACCACTGCCTTACCGCTTGGCTACGCCCCAAAGTTTTTTTTGATATACCACAAAAAAACATATTTAAATAGTTTTTGAGAGAACGCACCAAAATGCAGGAAATCTCTTTTTTATCCTTTTCAAACCTGCTCTCCCGGCTTTTTTGTTTAAAAACAAGGCAAAACATGCTGAACCAGATCCTGTTACTCTTGAAAATTCACAGTTTTTTAAAAAATCCAGTTCTTCAAGAATGTTTTCAATAATTGGAAATCTAGAAGTTATAACATTTTCTAAGGAATTGATTTCTAATTTTAGTTTATTTGCCAATTCTAATTTCGAAATTTTTTTGTATTCATCCTTTTTATCAATAAATTCATATTCTTTAAATTTTGAGTAAATATCTCTTGTTGAACACTTAATATATGGAAAAATAATTAATACATAAAAATTATGACTAAACTTGAATTCATTAATTGTATTTAAATTTATCTGAAACACTTTTTTAGTTTTTAAGAATACCTTAAAATCTGATCCCAAAACGCGCGAAAAGTAATTAATATTATTTTTTGATATTTTTTTTTTTTTTAAAAAATACTTAATTATTGTTGCAGCATTACTAGACCCGCCGCCTAAACCAGAGTAAACAGGTATATTTTTTTTTATTGTTATTTTATAATTTGTTTTTTTGTTTATAAAACCTTTTTTTTTAAGTAGAGAGATGCTCTTGATAATAGAATTATCATTTTTCTTGATTCCTCTCTTAAATCTTCCAGTAAATTTAATTTCATCTATATTTTTATTCGTTTTGCTAAGTAAAATTTCATCATAAAGATCGGTTAAAAAAATTAAAGATTGAATATTGTGATATTTTCTATTTTTAATTTTATTTCCAACTTTTAAAAATAAATTTATTTTTGCAGGTGATTTTAATAAAACATTTTTCATTAATTAAAAATTCAGATTTCTAAACCAAATAAAATTTTTCTTTTTACTTTTGTTTTTAATTCTTCATCTGCTTTATCTAAGTTTAAAACATTGTTCCAATAATAACGTGCTTGAATTTTCTGATTATTCATCCATAAACAATCGGCATAATGATCATTTATTATTGGATCTCTCGGCATCAAAATAATTGCCATTTCAAGATATTTTTTAGCTTCAACAAAATATTTTGACTTAAATAGAGCCCACCCAAGAGAGTCTGTAATATATCCATTATTCTTTTTAAGATTATTTGCTTTTCTTAGCATTGTTAAAGCTTGGTCAATATTTAGATTTTTTTCTATCCAGCTATAAGCTAAATAATTCATGACATAAGCATCATTAGGTTTTATATTTAGTGACTCGATTAAATCTTTTTCTGCTTCTTCCCAGTTATTATTTCTCTCTAAAGCCATTCCTCTTCTTTCTAAAACTTCTGCATATAGTTTATCTTCTTTTTCAATTATTAATAAAATTTCTGAATATAATTTAATTGACTCTTCATAATTCTCTTTGTTTCTTAAAAAGTTTGCAAAATCAAATTTTTCATAAACACCAGGATTTATTGATTTATATATTTCTGATAAAAATTTTTCAGAATTATTATTTTTTTCATCATCCATTATTCTTGTTATTTGTTTTGCTGAGTACCATTTATAAACCGTTCCTACTTTAAATAAGTTTTTATGAATTTTTTTTGCAATATCGTTTTTTTTTAAAATTGTATAATTTTCAGCTAGTAAAGTATCGTATGAAAGAAAATTTGGATTTAAAAATTTTGATAAGTTAACGTAAAAATTGGATAGTCTAAAGTTTTCCTGTGATGATAGAACATTTCCAATAATATAAAATATTTCTGCTAAAATATCTGAGCTATTTTGACAAATGAATATATTTTTATTTTTTTCACCATTTATCAAAACCCTCTTAAATTGATTTATTAACAAATTTCCATCATATTTTTTAGAAGCAGAATTTATTATATCGATAGCTTCTTTATTCTTTTTTTTATTAAAAAAATAGCTAGAAATAAAAAAATTGTATCTAGAAAAATTAAATTTTTCATTGTTTAAAATAGAATTAAATTCTTTTTCCGTGTTGCTGGTTTCTAGGAAGCAATTAGCAAAAGCTTTTTGAATAATTATTAAATTTTCATATCCTGGTCTACGACTTTTCAATAGCTTGATGTCATTAGGATTTTTTGACTCCACAATTTTTGTCCAAAATTTAAGTGAATCAATCAAAATTTCGAAAACCATTTCATGCCCGTTATTTGGCTCAAGATTTTCAAAATAATTAGAAGCTACTTTGTAATTTTGATTTTTAAATTCTTTTAAGCCTAAAAAAAGATTTGACTCATAATTAAGTTGTTTTTTTTTCTCAAGTTTTTTAGAATATTTATACGCTTCGTCATATTTTTGTAAATTTACAAGTGAATGAAGGAGTATTTGTGAATATTTTTTATTCCCGTCTTTAGTATCATCTAACTTTTTTAAAAACCTTTGAGTTTCCTTATAATCAAAATTATCAAAAGAAACTAAACCTGAGAAATAATTTGAAATGTTTTTAGCGTCAGAATTGAATTTTGATATTTTTGCGAAAGAAGAATTGAATATACCAAAAAATATAAAAGTATATAATACAAGTTTAAAAAGAGAAAAAAATGGCTTCATAAATATGAAAAATAAATTAGTTTTCAAAAAAATCAAAAGTAAATTTTATCATAAACTGATCAATAATGAAGCAGTATACGAAAAAAATTCTATTAACAGATATGATGATAGTAAAAGCAAATATCAAACTGATGATAAGCTAAAAAAACTGCAGTCATTAAAAGATAAAATCAATTCTATCACAAATTGCGAACTAAAGAAAAATGCTACCAATTTAGTTTTTTCTGATGGAGATCATAATGCTAAATTAATGATTATAGGTGAAGGGCCTGGAGCAAACGAGGATAAGGAAGGTAAACCTTTTGTTGGTAGAGCAGGAAAACTATTAGATAAAATGCTTCAGGCCATAAGTTTAAATAGAAAAAATGTATATATCTCTAATGTTGTGAATTTTAGACCACCAAAAAATAGAAAACCAACAGAAGAGGAAATAAAAAGATACCTTCCTTATCTTCTGAAACATATTGAATTAATAAATCCTAAAATACTTTTACTGCTTGGAAGTACGGCACTGAATGCTTTAATAGGTAACGAAATTGTAATATCTAAAGCAAGAGGAAAATGGGTAAATAAAAAAATTGGTGACTCAGAAGTAGCAATAATCGCTTCTTTCCATCCTGCTTTTCTAATGAGACAACCAGATCAAAAAAAATTCGCATGGGAAGATCTGAAAATGGTTAAAAAAAAAATGTTTGAGTTTAAAATTAAATTAAATGTCTAGTAAAATTTTTGCTGGTGTTGATGAGGTTGGAAGAGGTTGTTTAGCAGGACCGGTAATATCATGCGCAATTATTTTAAAAAAAAATATAAATATAAAAATCTTAAAAGATTCAAAAACTTTATCTTTTAAAGACCGTATAAAGATTGCAAAACATATAAGAGAAAATTCCTGGTACGCTATTGGTTCAGCATCAGTGAATGAAATAGATAAATATAATATTTTTAATGCTACATTGATATCAATGGAGAGGGCTATAAAAAAATTAAAAAAAAGGGCTGATTTTTTTCTTATTGATGGAACTCACGTACCAAAAAAATTAAAAAACTCTAAGGCAATTATAAAAGGTGATCAAAAAATCAAATGTATTTCTGCTGCCTCGATTGTTGCCAAAGTTTACAGAGATCTTTATATGATCAAATTAGCTTATAAATTCCCCGAGTATAAATGGCAAAAAAATTTTGGTTATGGAACTTGGCAACATTTAAGTGCTATAAAAAAATTTGGAATAACAAACTTTCACAGAAAAACTTATAAACCTGTACACAACATCTTGTCTAAATAAGAATCATCGGCACATCATAGACTCCTTTTTTTTTAAAAAAAAAATTGACCCAGGATTCAATTTAGGGTTGAATTCAATAAATGAGAAAGTTTTTAAACAAGATTGCAAATGGAGAAGCTTTGGAAATTTTAAAACAAATTCCAGATAAAAGTTTTGATTTAGTTTTTGCCGATCCACCTTACAACATGCAAATTGGAGAAAAACTAAAAAGACCTGATGATAGTAGAGTTAATGGAGTAAATGATAAGTGGGATCAATTTCCAGATTTTAAACATTATGATGATTTTTCAAAATTATGGTTAAAAGAATGTAAAAGAATTTTAAAGGACCATGGTTCTATTTGGGTAATAGGAAGTTATCATAATATTTTCAGACTGGGTTTTCATATTCAAAATTTAGATTACTGGATACTAAATGATGTAATTTGGAGAAAGAATAATCCAATGCCAAACTTTAAAGGAACGCGATTTACTAATGCTCATGAAACATTGATTTGGGCATCAAAAAATAAAAAATCAAAATACACATTTAATTATCAATCTTTAAAATGTTTTAATGATGATTTACAAATGAGATCTGACTGGGTTCTTCCAATCTGTAGTGGAAAAGAAAGATTAAAAAAGAATGGAAAAAAAGTTCATTCAACACAAAAACCCGAGGCATTGCTTCATAGAATTATATTGGCTACCACTAACAAACATGATGTAATATTTGACCCATTCTTAGGTACCGGGACTACCGCAGTTGTGGCTAAAAAATTAGGTAGAAATTATTTTGGTATAGAAAAAGATAAGAAATATTTTGAAGCAGCTTGCGAAAGAATTAATAAAGCAAATATAATAGAAGATGATTATTTAGATACTCTTCAAAATAATAAATCTAAACCAAGAGTGCCTTTTGGATCTTTAATTGAGATGGGATTAATAAAACCTGGAATGACACTTTTTGATCTAAAAAAGAAATTTAATGCAAAGATAATGATTGATGGAAGTTTAAAATGTCAAAAAACTGAAGGCTCAATCCACAAAGTCGCAGCAAAAATGATAGGTGCTGAAAGTTGTAATGGTTGGACTTATTGGCATTACCAATCAGGCAAAGATTTAAAGCCAATAGACGAATTAAGAGAGAAACTAAGGCCTGCTAATTAGATTCCTTGATAAATATTTGCTAAATAACTGTTTAAAAATTTTCTACTCTTTGTAACTTTTCTTAAAATAGTGTTTCTAGCTTTAACTAATATTGGATTAGAGAGATGGAAAGAATAATAATTTATTCTAGATCTCCTGTTAATTAGTTTAGTTTTTGCTAATCTTTTTTGGAAATAAATACTATGAACTTTTTTCTTATCTTGAGATATCAAATTAAATAGTTCATAAGCAGCCTCAATGGACTGGGAAGCCCCTTGAGCCATAGTAGGAGGGAAAGTATAAAATGCGTCTCCTATATAGAATAAATTTTCATGAATTGATTTTGAAGGTTTTTTTGTCGTATAAATTGGCCAATATTCTAATTTGTTTTTAAACAGATTTTCTAAGTTTTTATTCTGGGAGAGTATTTTTTTTTTAATTAACATTTTTAAATCAACATTTGTCGATAGTTTTTGTCTAATTATACAAACCACATTTAATTCATCTTTTTTATTAATTGGATAAATTACAATATGTGCATTTTTAAGCATGACCAAGGATATATTGTTTTTGTCAAAATCTAATTCAGATGAAGATTTAAGCAAAGTTCTTATAGCGATAGAGCCATTGTAACTAGGGGTAAAATTTTTATTTTCTACAACTGATTTAGTATTTGAAAAGACCCCATCTGAAACAATTACAAAGTCTACTAGATCATTGGTATTATCTGCAAAGTTAATTAAAAGCTTATCTTTAATTTTTGAAATTTTTTTTACCTTTTTGTCAAAATGAAAATTATTTGTAAACAAACTAGTTTTTAAAAATTCAATTAAAACCGATCTTTTTAAAGTGGTATATTTGTAATCTTTTGAATTAAAATTAGATAAATTTAAATCACAAATCTTTTTGTTATCACTTGAATAAAAGTTGAGATGAGAAGGATTACAAAAATGATTATTATCTACATTTGAAAATCCTATTTTATTTAAAATGGAAATACTATTAGGTGCCAATTGAATTCCATAGCCCTCTTCGAGGCTCAATATTTTTTCTTTTTCATAAACCATAATTTCAAAATTAGAATTTTTTTTGAATAAATTTGCAAAAGTGAGACCAGCTACACCAGATCCTATAACAGCAATTTTTTTTTTCATTAGTACAAACTTTCTACTTGTCTAAATATTTTTTTTGTAAATGTTGGTAAAAATTCTTTATCATTATACAATGAATACCAATTTAAGTTTTTCGGTATTTTATTTGAAAATTTATAATATAAATTAATATCCAGTGTTTTATTTGAGATAGAGTTCTTGTAATTACACAAAAAATTCCAGTTTTTAAATTTATCCTTATTAGATTTTTCTTTTACAATAGGTAAACTATATTCTTTTAAAAAACCTAGATCATTCTTTTTTGTCAGACCAATTTGTTTCTTATTATTTAGATAACAGAAAATATTATAACTTTTTTTATTTATTTTAATTGATTCTGTTAGCTTTATTTTGTTTTCTGAATTAAAAAATTTACAAATTCTATTTATTGGACAAACTCGACAATGAGGTCCTTTTGGCTTACAAATCAAAGCACCAAATTCCATCATAGCTTCAACAAAATCAGAATTTCTTCCAGTAGAAAATATTATATTTTTATTCTTTTCTATAATATTTTTAAAATCAATTTTTTTCTCAGGCTTATTTAATATTCTTGATAAAACTCTTTTAACATTTCCATCTAAAGCTAGTCTTGGCTGATTATAAATCAATGCTAGCAGTACATTGCCGGTATAATCTCCTATTCCTGGAAGTTTTTTTATTTCTTCTAGAGTTACTGGCAATACTAATTTTTTTTGATTAACAATAATTTTAGATGTTAATATTAGGTTTTTAGCTCTCCTGTAATAACCCAGGCCTTCCCAAAGTTTTAAAACTTTCCTTTCACTAGTTTTGGAAAGTTTTTCTAAGTTTTTTATTTCTTTCACAAATTTTAGGAAGTAAGGAATCACTGTTTTTACCTGGGTTTGTTGCAACATAAATTCACTTAATAATCTGTAATAAAGCTTGTGGCGGGATTTAAAAGATACACGCCAAGGTAAAGTACGACTATTATTATCATACCAAGTAATTATTTTTT
>CETH01022050.1_pt1 | contig 14182 bp, 7 predicted proteins | sample 361461 | NCBI WGS metagenome assembly CETH01 (sample SAMEA2622695, study PRJEB7988) | marine metagenome | isolation source: saline water (ENVO:00002010), including
TTTTCTTCTACTATGGATCCATTCTTTAAGACAATAATTCTATCCGCTAAATATCGAGCAGAAGCTAAATCATGAGTAATAAATAAAACTGTTAGATTATTTTCTTTACGCATTTTTGCAAAAATTTCGAGCACATCCATTCTGATGGAGACGTCTAACATTGAAGTTGGCTCATCTGCAACTATAATCTCCGGATCTAGGCTTAAGGCTCTTGCGATTGCAACTCGTTGCCTTTCTCCACCAGACATTTCGTGAGGAAACTTTTCAGCAAACTTATGACCTGGAATGAGACCAACTTTTTCTAATAAATCAACAATGTACGTGAACATCTCTCTTTCATTTTTCAATCCGTGCCTAAATAAAGGTCTTGCCAAGTGATGGTATACTGTATGAATAGAATTAAGAGACCCAAATGGATCTTGAAATACCATTTGAACTGTTTTGCGATATTCAAGAGGAACATTACGTGATTCGGTCACTTTTTTATTTTCTCCATTAAGGTAAATAGATCCTTCAGATGGTCGTAATAATCGTGTTACTAATTTGGCTATTGTACTTTTACCGCTTCCCGATTCTCCAACAAGACCAACGATTTCTCCTTTGAATACTTTAAAGGACACCTTATCTACAGCTACTAATTCATTTTTATTGAATATACCAGGCGATTGGAATACCTTTTTAAGATTTAGAACCTCTAAAATAGGATCATTTGAAAAATTTAATGAATCTGGTTTGGATAGAAGCCCTTTTTGGCGTACCCCTGATGCAGAAGGTATTGACCCAATCAATTTATTAGTATAAGGATGTTTTCCACCTTTTTGAATATTTTTCACTTCATCTAATTCAACGATTTCCCCGTTTTTCATTATCGCTAATCTGTCAGCAAATTCGAGAAGTAAGTTCAAATCATGAGTTATAAATAAAATGGTGAAGCCTAATTTTTTTCTTAGATCAATAACTTTTGATATAATTTCACGTTCCACGATAACATCTAGTGCGGTCGTAGGTTCATCCATAATAATTATTGGAGGCATGATTGCAAGAGCAATGGCTATTACCATACGTTGTTTCATTCCTCCAGATAATTGGTGAGGGTAACTATCCAATCGGTCATAATCTATATCAACAAGAGCCATTAATTCTTTAGCACGGTCATCTGCTTCTTTGCCATTTAAACCTTTATGTATTTCTAAGACATCATGGATTTGTTCACGCATGGATAAAACAGGGTTTAGAGCATTGAGGGCACTTTGCATTACAATAGAGATTTTTTTCCATCGAAAATTAATAATATCAGATTTTGAGGCGGCCATGATATCCTCATTATTAATCACTACTTTCCCTTTACTAATGAGTGCGGGAGGAGGAAGTATTCGCATCATTGCTTGTACGATTGTACTTTTGCCACTTCCTGACTCGCCTACAAGACCAAAGATTTCTCCTTTGTTAATCTCAAATGAGACGTTACGAACTGCTTGAATAGATTTTAAATCTGTAATGTATTCAACAGATAAATCCTTAACTGAAATCAGGGGATTATTCATTGTGATTAGAGACAGGGGTTATTCCTGCGTTAATTAGATCTTTTGGAACTTTACTGCGCCATACCCGCTCTGAAATAAGTCGAGGATTGGATACTTCATCAATACCAAAATTAATTAATGTAAGAGCAAAACTGACGATCGCAATGCTTAGTCCTGTGGGTACAAATGTCCACCAGGATTCTGTAAGTAAAGCAAGATCATTACTAGCCCAATAAAGATTGGTCCCCCATGTGACAGTGCTAATATCTCCAAGCCCTAAAAACTCCAGGCCAACCTGTGCTCCAATCGCATAGATAGATGCTCCAATAAATGCAGAAGCAAGTAAAGAGAGCATCCTGGGCATAATTTCAACAACAATTATTCTGATATTTGATTCTCCACTTATGATAGCCGCAGAGACAAAGTCCCGATTCCTGAATGTCATCATTTGAGATCGTATTACCCGGGCGTTCCACGCCCAGCCTGTAAGCACTAACACTCCTAATAAGGTCCCTGGAGAAGGAGGTAGCCAACTAGCAAGGATTACCATAAGTGGGAGCCCTGGCATAACCAAAAAAACATTAATTATTAAAGATAGGATATCATCTATTCGTCCACCATAAAACCCAGCAATTCCTCCAATTAGCGCACCGACTATTACAACAAAAATACCTGCGCTAAAGCCCACAAAAAGTGTCTGTCGTGCACCACATATTGTCTGAGCGAACACATCTTGGCCCTGACCATTTGTCCCAAAAAAATATTCAGTAGATGGAGGAGAGAGTGGTGTGCCTAGAAAGTCCGTAGGAGAATGAATAAAGGAGGGTATAAATATTGCTATTATTGCAAAAAATAAGATGATACAGCTTCCAGTAAATGCTTTTTGATTACTCATAATTCCAGAAATCCATCGAGCAAGGATGCTATTTTTGCGTAGATTTTTATTATTTTTCATTTACTTGTCCGAGGGTCCAAAAATAAAATAGCAATGTCTACGAGCCAGTTTGCTCCAAGCACTGCAAATGTAATCGTCATAAAAATTCCTTGCATAAGAGGGTAATCCTGGGTTTTAACGGCTTGTAAAAGTAGAAAACCTTGTCCAGGATAAGAAAAAACCATTTCTGTCAAGAGTGCTCCGCTTAACATAAACCCCAAAGCCATACCAAAGCCGGTTAAATTTGGAAGAATAGCATTTCGTGCAGCATAACGAAGCATAATTAACCGAGATGGAATGCCCTTTGCATTTGCAAAAGTAATATAATCTGAACCCAGAGTACTTATCATGGTATTACGCATGGATAACATCCACCCACCGAGGCTTACAAAAACTAGAGTTAAGGAAGGCAAAAAAGCATGATATAAACTGCTTAATAAGAACGGAAAATTTAGTCCAGGATTAACTTCATTTCCAAATGCACGGCCAAGAGGAAACAAGTTCATGGAAAATCCGAAAATGTAGAGAAAAACCATTGCAAGCCAGAAATACGGGAAAGCTCCAAAAAATGCTAGTGCGGGTGGCAAAATAGTATCCAATTTCCCAGTTCTGTTCCATGCAATGATAATACCGAGAGTTGTTCCAATTATAAAGGCAATTACCATAGAGCTTCCTGCTAAAAATATTGTCCAAGAAAGCCCATTGCCAATAATTTCTGAAACAGGTTCAGGGAAATAGGCGATCGAAGTTCCTAAGTCAAATTGTAAAATGCCTTTTAAATAAGAGGCGTATTGAACGAGAACTGGATCATTTGTTAAGCCAAAACTTTCTCGCATTGCATCGATTGCTTCTGGTTTCAACTTTCCTTTGAAACGTGCAAAAATAATGGAAGCAGGATCTCCTGGCATTAGCCTTGGAATAATAAAGTTTAAGGTTAAAGCTGCAAAAGCAGCAATAAGATAGAAGCCAAGTCGTCTTACAATATATAGTATAGATTTATTCATAGTTTAAAATAAGAGCCTTAGATGTCAACTTTGAAATTTCTTTTGGATTCATAAAAATTTTTATACTGCTTTTTAGTAACATCAAGAGAATTATCGTATCCTAAATGAGTATAACCAATATTTTTTGTAGTGTTACTCTTCTTGATATTTAGTAGAGCAAAAACAAAACCAGGTTGATCATTTGGAGATAGTGGTCCGTAAGGGTTTTCAGCAGAGGGGAAATTTGTGAAATATCTTGAATTACTTTCTGCCCAACTAAGCTCAGCAAAAAGAGGTATGCCGGGGGCATGTTCGATGAACAAATGTTGCAATCTGTAAATGATATTCTCCATTTTTTTTGTGTCAGACGTTTTTTCAAATTCTTTGATTAAAAAATCCGCTTCTCTAGAACCAAATCTGTGCCAATTAATATCAGCAGTTTCGCCAAGTGGCTTCACATATTCTGAGTACATCATACCTTTAAATAAGTTGTAGGGAGTATCTCCTTTATCTGCCCATCCAATAGCCATTTGAAAATCACCTTGCTGCATTCTTACAATCCAAGCACCAAAATCATAGGTTCTTACGGTCGCTTTAATGCCAACCTTTTTCAGGTTTTGACTTATGACTTGAGCAGATCGAACCCAGTCACTCCAACCAGAGACTACGATTATGTCAAATTTTATTGGTAATCCATTTGCGCTGATTCGTTCTTTTTTATTCTGCCATTTATACCCAGCATTATCTAGTAATTCGTTTGCTTTTTCTAAATTGAATTCAGTCCAATTTTCCTTCTCGTTTATCTCTGGTGAGTGCCATTTCCCCATAGGCCCTGATAGGCTTGTTACATGTGCTGGAGTTGTGTAATCATACATGCCCACCTTTACTACTTGTTCTCGATCTATAGCGTAGCTTATTGCCTTTCGCACATTTTTATCTTGTAAAATAGGATCTTTCGTATTGGTGTGCAAAAATGTGGAGTATCCCGTATTTCGAAACCAATAGTGATGGTGCTCAGGATTTTTATCTACATAGATTCGTTGGATTGCAGGAATAAATGCTCCAGCCCAGTCTAGGTTGCCGCTTAAAAGGGCAAGTGTTGTTTGCTCGTTACTTGAAAATGTCGGGAATACTAATTTTTCAATATGAGGCTTTCCTGGTTGCCAGTAATTATGATTTTTCCCTAGTTCCCATACTTGGCTGTTAAAACGCAATATTTCTGTAAAGGGTCCTGTCCCAACAGGGTTAGGGTTACTAAAATCAAGAGGATCCTTTATCTTACTCCAGATATGTTTTGGCACGATATATGCTCCCGCAATAGCTTCAAATCCTGGGACGTATATTCGTTTAAAATTAACCTCTAATAGTGTGTCCGAAGCTACAACAACACTTTTTAGATATTCCCAGGCATTGCGAGCATCTAAAGCGGGAAATTCTTTCCATAGGTTAAATGTGTACGCTACATCATGGGCACTGAAAGGCTCTCCATCTGACCATTGCACTCCAGACCTTATTTTGAATAACAACGTTTTATTGTTATTTAGCCATTTATAATCTGTTGCAAGCCAGGGAACCCAATCAGTTGTAATGGGGTTATGCAGGAATAAAGATTCGTAAATACCTCCTTTAGTGGGCCATCTAGATATTGAAACAGGATTTAAAGGTTCAAAGTTTCTTACCCAAGATGTTTGATTTTCTTGGTAAACAATCAAACCTTCTCTATCTCGAACGGTTTTATTTTCACATGATAAGAAGAAAAAAAATGATAAAACAAAAATTGCAGATAGTTTTTTTTTCATTTTTTAAGTTTCTACACCATCATTTTTTGAATACACTCGTACATAGTCTATCTCCATTTTTGATGGAAATACGCCATCATCTATACCTTTTGCGCCACCCCAATTACCGCCAACTGCTATGTTAAAAATTAGATGAAATCTTTTATCAAATGGCCACTTTGCCCAATTTTTATTTTGTTTTGGATAAAGTAGGGAAATTTTTTCATTCACAATAATCTTAATTTCATCTTCATCCCATTCTAATATATAATTGTTAAACTGCTCACATGCATTTGGTTGTTTTAGATATCCGTGTTGATCTGTTCCTCCGATGTTGCCAGCAGAAAGGGCAGCATTATGTAAGCTTGTTACTATTATATCTTCATCATATCCAACATGTTCCATAATGTCAATTTCACCACTCAATGGCCAATTCCCATATTCCCAGTCTGTTGGTAATGCCCAAAGGGCACTCCATGTTCCTCTTCCAGCTGGTAGTTTGGCTCGAATTTCAAACCTACCATATTTCCAGCTTTTCTTTGTTTTTATCCTGGTGCTAGTATACTTTGATCCCTGATACATTTCTTTTCTAGCTTCAATAACCAACTTTCCATTTTCAATACGGACATTTTCAGGCCGATCCGTATAATATTGTGATTCATTGTTGCCCCAACCTCCACCAGTAACCCAATTAATTACCGAGTCAATTCTTGTAAATGAGGGTTCATTTATTGATTTTTCAAGGTTTTTGTTTCTAAAATACGTCCCACGAAGTCCTCTCTGGCCATCAGGTGTTGCTAAGTGCGAGTTAGAGATAAGACATTTAGAAAAATTTTCGCTCTCCCATCCTAATATAATTGCTTCACCACCACCTTCTTCAAAATACTCTAAAACGATAGAATAGGTATTATTTTTCTTAAGATTTATAGTCCCTGAATTTTCTGTAGCTGGCTGAGGTACCCAGCTATCAATTATTTTTTTATTATTGATGAATAATCGTACACCATCATCTGAAATCGTGTAAAAAGTATAGTCAGAACTTTGATCGATTTTTATTTTTCCTTCCCACCGAACTGAGAAATTATCATTTGGAAATCCGCTTGGAACAAAATTGGGAGAGCTAATTCCATAATTCTCAAATGAAGGTGCACCAGTTCCAATATCAAATGTCCATTGAGAAAAATCTATAATGTCTGTTTCAAATTCATCCTGCCAAACTAAATCCCATACATTCTCATTGCACGAATTATTTATGCTCAATATGCAGATTGATAGGATAGCTGAAGTAAAATGGGTTTTCAAATGGTTTCCTAATTATGTTACAGAATTTGAGTACTAGTTCTGATTATGATTTCTACAGGAACCATAGAAAACTGTCGCATAATTTCATTACTGTCGCTCACCATGTTTTCAATGGTTCGAATTGCTCTTTTCCCAAGTACATCAAAGTTTGTAGCAACTGAGGTGAGTTCTGGTGTAAATGTATCGCAGAAGGACAAATTGTCATATCCAGCTATAATAAAATCTCTTGGGATCTTGAAGCCCGATTCAATTGCTGCTTTCATGAAGCCAAAGCAGGTATGATCATTAGAGCCAAAAATAGCAACATTTTTTAGTTTTTGATTTTTAAAATCAATAAAAGCTTTTCTACCGGAGTCGCTGCTAAAATCTCCATCAAACTGCCACACTAGTTCTAAATCCTTTTTTTCATTAATGTGATCTATAAAGCCATTTTTTCTGAAGACCGCATCTACTGCATCATTTGGGCCAGATATAATTCCAAAGTGGTTATATTTTTGTTCTTCAAAATGTTTAGCAATCATGTAACCACCGCTATATGAATCAAAAGAGACGGTGTCTATGGTAGGGTTCTTCATTGGAGTCAGAGAAATGATAGGGTATTTTCCAACTCCACTTCTAATTCTCTTATAATCGGCTTTTATGAGATTTGGTAGGAAAAGACAGATCCCACTATATTTTTTGCTCAAATTTATTATGTGCTGAACAGGATCATCACTATGTTTTGCAAGATTAACAAATACTACGTCAGACTCAGTAATTTTACTTGAATTATAAAATCCATTAAATAATGATGAGTAGAATTCTCCTTGGTGAACTTCAGTGACCAGAGCAATTGTTAGCTGATCTTCCTCTTTCAAATTCCCAATAAATGGGTAACCGAGTTTTCTAGCAGATGCATATATTTTTTCTTCATTAGTTGAGTATCGTCTTCGGTTTCGTCTAAGTGCTCTAGATACTGTAGCAATGGATAGCCCAGTGTCATCTGCTACCTGTTTTAGAGTTGTACGCAAAATTTTCTCATGTAATTATGATCATAAATTGGTTAAAAAAGTATAAAATAAAAATAAATTTTGCAAATTTTTTTCATAAATTTGAAAAACAATGAAAAATCATTGCATATTTTTGCAATAATGAACTATTTTTGACTACAGAAATGAAAACAAAACATTTCGCAACCGTTTGCGTGAAGTTTTATCAGAGTTGAATTAATTTGACTAATTCAGTGATTCAGTTATAGAATTTGCAAACAATTTGAAAGGAAAATTACTATGAAAAAATTGATATTATTTTCATCACTCTTTCTAATGTCTGTGTTTACACATGCTCAATCTATCAATGATTTTGATGCACTTCCAGATTCATCATACTGGCTTTATGAAAGATCAGCTAGTTCAGACAGTACGTTAAGCTACATCAATGCTAGTTACATAACAGATCAAGTTTTTGAAGGTGATGGCGCAATCCAACTTGAATGGAGTACTCATAATAGTGAGGGCTGGGGCGGATACGCAAAAATTTTTCATTACAGTGCGCCTCAAGATACTAGTGGTGGTGGTGGTGGTGACAATGATACTGTAGTTGTAGGAACAGTTGACTTATCAGGAACAACCTGGATCATAGCTCCAGAAGCAGGAGCTCTGAAAGTAGGTCCTGGAATGGATGATGGTACATGGTGGGAAAACTCAAATGCAGACGTAACTGTTCGGGCCTGCTATTTTGACGATGAATATGTATTTAATGCAGATGGATCTTTTAGTAATGTTCTTGGTGAAGAAACTTGGGTAGAGGCGTGGCAAGGGGTTGAATCTGACGGATGTGGAACTCCTGTTTATCCTCATGATGGTACTAATGCTGCAACTTGGGAATACAATGAGCAAGATGCAACCATCACATTGAATGGAGTTGGGGCTTTTTTAGGAATCCCCAAAGCGTTTAATGGAGGTGAGTGTACTGTTCCAGAAGATGCGCCAGAGTCAATTACGTATGAAATTTATTCCTATGATGATAATGCCCTAACTGTAATGGTAAACATTGGGTCTGGATATTGGACATATAAAATGGTGCCTGCGGAGTCAACAACAAGTAGATTGGCGAACAGCAGTTTAACTGATAAGGATATTTTGTCTATTTTCGAGATGCGTCCTAGAGATGGTCATGTATGGGATTGGTCGGCTTATGACAGTATCTCTTTTTCTTACTACAATTCTGTTCCCGCGTCTGAGGCGGATCGCGTTCATTTGCGTTTAAATCTAAGTGACTATGCTGGTGTTCCAGACGGATACTCAGGACTTGGTGAGTACTACTACTCGTTCCACTATATTCTGGATAATGAACCAGGCTGGCAGACTATCACACTCCCACTTGTCCGTAATGATTCATGGGACGGCGCAGGTTTTAATTTAACGGGGTGGTCTGGAGACACTGACAACGGTGAGCTTGATACATATGCCATTGGAGGTTTTCATTTAGAATTTTCAATTAATGGTGCTGGAGAAGGTGACTTTGTAACTGGTACAGTTATCCTGGATAATCTTACATTAACTGGTTACGGAGGTATTGACCTAGTAATTTTTAATGGTATGAATACCCCACCCGCATGGGGTGCGCCGTTTAGCTGGGGAGGTGCCCAAATGTTTGTTACGGAAGGTGGCGGTTACACAGAAGAGACTAATGCGCTTACCTATATCCAAGAGGATACCTGGTCGGGAGGAGGTTTTAATATGACTCCTGCTGTTGACTTTCACGCAGGAAACGAATGGCTCAGTGATTCAATAATGTTCTGGATGCATTCTGAGGCTGATGCACCTACACTCAGACTTCAATTTGAGGACGGTGTAGATAAAACAGGTTTAAATTTTACTCCTGCATCAGCTGGGGGTTGGAATCACTATAAATTTGCTTTACGTGATTTTGTCTATTTTGATGGCTCATCAACATTTGACACAAGTGCTGTCACCGTTTTTCAGATTCTTTCAGAGGGGAACGGAGCATCTGGAAGGACTTTCCATTTTGACGATGTATGGACAGGAAATCCTGACTTTGATGTGATTGCGCCAGATGCACCAGAAAACGTTGGTGGAGTTCCAGCTGCTTATTTCAATCTAGTGACATGGAATGATGTTAGTGGTGAGAATGACGAACTATATCACGTATATGCTTCAACCAGTGAGATAACTGATTTGGACGATCCTAACCTTGAACTAGTTGCTAGCAATGTATTGGAGGGAGCTCAGGCTGCAACTCACTATCTATATCATCCTCTTGTAGATACTCAGGTTTCATATTACTATGCGGTAGTTTGTGTAGACCCAGCAGGAAACGAAAGTGAATTAGGATTATCCTCAACATCGCTAACTAATACTGCTATGGGAATTCCAACAATATCTTTGGATGTTCCTTCTAATTTCGCCGCTGATGGTGATATGTCTGAATGGTGGGATTCAGGAATTACGCCCTTTGAAATTAATCCAACAACTGGAAATGTATTTCTATCAGTAGATAATGAAGACGATTTAAGTGCCACAGTGTATCTCGCAATCGATGACAATTATTTATATTTTGCTGCCGATGTCATTGATGACTCATATTATTTTGGTGATGGTAATTGGTATGAGCAAGATGCGTTTCAGCTTTTTTTTGGATTATATGATTCAAGAGGAATGAGGCACAATACTCTACTAAGAGGCGAAGAACCAGATTACATCGTATTCGCAAATGAAACGACTCTGGAACTTGATAATCCAGCGGATGTTAGCATCGGTTCGCCCGATGATGATCATTTCTATTTTCAAGGATTTAATCCAGATTATGTTACAGAAGGAAAAATTTCACTGGACACGTTAGCATTATTTGGTGATGACGTAAGATTCTATCCACAAAATGGTATGAGAATTCCATTAGACATTTATTTTCACGATAATGATAATGGAGAACTTCAAGGACGGGTTGGGTTTTCTCGATTTGCTAATGATCAGCAGTGGAATAATCCAAGAGAATGGGCATGGACTTGGATAGGTAATCAGTCCACTATTGCCGGTACGGATGATAACGACATTATGGCAAATCAATTTGCTCTTCATCAAAACTACCCGAACCCATTTAATCCAGTGACAAATATCAGATTTACTCTAGCTGAGGAACAGTCTGTAAGCCTAACAGTTTACAATCTATCAGGACAGCTTGTACAAACGTTGGTAGATGGAAAGAAAATTGCAGGTACGCATTCTATACAGTGGAACGCGAGCAGCTCTGCTTCAGGAGTATATTTCTATAGACTGCAAGCAGGTGATAGATCTGTAACTCAAAAAATGATCTTAGTTAAATAACCAAGATTAAATATCTTAAAAAGAAAGGCAGGGTTTTCCTGCCTTTCTTTTTATCAAATTTTTGGCCTAAATATTATGGTATATTCTCAATCACTTAGATTAAATAACTTGAATTAATTCATATAATGCATCCTTTAGTTCTCATCTTTTTATTATCAATTGGATTTTCCCAGACTGGGAAAATATCAGGTACAATTTTAGATAAAAAAAATGCTTCAATGTTGCCTGGAGCCAATATCTATCTAGAAAACACAAGCTTTGGAACTGCCTCTGATTCAGAAGGTAGATTTACTTTAATTAATATTCCCCCAGGAAAATATACTCTAAAAGCTGATATGATAGGCTTCAAATCAGTCAAAATGGAGGCCGTTAATGTATCGATAAACAGGACCCTCTCCCTAGAAATTGAAATGGAGGAAACAGTATTGGAAGGTGAGGTCATCACTGTTGAGGTGGCCAGGCTAGCGCAGAAAAAAGATCAGACAGGTACGATAAAAAATATATCTGGTGATGAGATAAATGCACTTCCCGTTGAAAACGTAGGTGCAGTTGTTAATATGCAAGCTGGTGTTGTAAATGGTCACTTTCGAGGTGGTCGAAATACAGAGGTTACTTACATGATTGATGGCGTTCAGGTAGATGAAACTTTTGGAGGGACAAATGCAACTGTTGATATTCAACCTGAAGCGGTTCAAGACCTAGAAGTGATTACGGGCACATTTAATGCAGAATATGGTCGTGCAATGAGCGGAGTTGTGAATGTTGTGACAAAAGATGGTGGACCAACATATGAAGGTTTTATTTCTGTTGGGTCATCCTCTTTTTTTACAAAAAATGGTTCAATTTTTGTCGGTCTTGACAGGAATGATGAATTGTATGATGCAGGTCTAAATAGTAGTAGGGATTATAAACTAAATTTTGGTGGTCCAATAATCGGAGAAAAAATTACTTTTTTTACAAATATTCGTAGCCAGGTTGGTAATGGACATTTGAATGGTATTCGTCTTTTTAATGTTGATGATTACTCTAATTTTTATTCGGATGATTCCACCTTGTGGTATTCAGAGAAAAGTGGAGATAGTAGTTATGTTCCTATGAACACATCAGAGAGTTTTTCCGCTCTCCTCAAACTCAGTTTTAATATCATTAATGGAGTTCGTTTTTCGCTCTTATACTCACACAGTGATGATAATTGGTATGGATATGACCATGGATTTAAGTACAATCCAGATGGTAGAGCAGGATCCCACAAGGTAACCAAATATACAGCTTTCCAGTTGAATCATATGATATCACAAAACTTTTTTTATGAAATAAAACTTTCTAATGTTGATAATGATTTTGGAACATACGTTTTTGAAAATCCATTAGACCCAGGGTATGTACATGATCGATATTTTGATAGCTACGGCCCTGGATTTTTAACTGGTGGTCAATCAAAAGACCATACGACTAGAAAAATGGTTGACCAAACATTTAAACTAGATGCAACATGGCAATTAAATCACCATCATAGCTTAAAGTCAGGGATACATTATTTTGGACATAAATTAGATAATCAATGGCGATCTATCCGGAATAAATATCATAACACAGCAACGGATTCAATCTATGAGCCAGAAGTATTTGGAGATACTTCTGCGTACGCTGATATTTATCAAGTTTCCCCAAAAGAATATGCATTTTACCTTCAAGACAAGATGGAATTTGATAATATGGTAATTAACCTTGGTGCTCGATACGATTTATTTGATCCAAACAGTGTATATCCTTCAGACAGAAGAAATCCTGCAAATCAACTTATTTTACCAGATTCGATGATGAGTAGTTACAATCCTGCACCGGCCATTGAACAAATAAGTCCTAGAGTTGGTTTTGCATATCAATTAGGAAATCAAGCGGTTTTACATTTCAGTTACGGGCACTTTTTTCAAATGCCACCAATGTATGCGATGTATCAGAACCATAGTTTTTTAGTAGACCCAAACAACTTTGTCACTAGAATGGGCAACACGTTATTAGAGCCTGAAAAAACAATCACATACGAAATAGGTTTGTGGCAAGAATTGAATAGGATGGTGAGTCTTGATGTCGCACTGTACTATCGAGATATCTATAATCTTCTGACAACAAAAACAATCGCTACCTACAACCAAGTGAAATATGGTCTGTATTCTAATAAAGATTATGGAAATGCTCGCGGATTGGAGGTTCAGTTAGATTTAGGTGCTGGGTCAATGAAAGGGATGGTCAATTACACTCTCCAGTATACCCGCGGAAACGCGGATTCACCAGGACAAACATTTGATCGTGCTGGGAATAACCAAGACCCAGTAAACAGATTTATCCCAATGAGTTGGGATCAGCGGCATACTCTAAATGGATCTCTAATGTATTTAGCAAATAAATTTGGAGGGACAATCACTGCCTATTACAACTCTGGTTCTCCCTACACTTTTTCGCCACAGAGTGAAAGTATCTTATCTAGAATAAACTTATACCCCAATAACGATTATCGACCTGAAAAATATTCTGTCGATGGTGCTTTTTACTACAGGCTTGAGATTGCTGGTATGCCAAAAATTAATATTGATGTCAACGTGTACAACATTTTTGACCGGTTAAATGAAGAGTGGGTTAATGGACAGACAGGAAGAGCGTACACTGCTGTAATCAAAGAAACAGATTTAGCTGGTCATCGTAGTGACTTCAATGATTATGAGGATCGTATAAAAAATCCATCTATGTATTCGTCTCCAAGATCGATAAAAGTATCTTTAGGAATAAACTTTTAATGTTCAAATTACATCTACCGTATCTCCTACTAATTCCTGGGTTAATATTTTCCCAGGGAAAAGAATATGAAGGGCCAGATGACCCTGCTGGAGATCCTAGTGCGGAGCGTGAAGGATATATGACGGGTAATAGAGTATTAATTTATTTTAAAAATACAACAGAATTATCGGATTGGCCTGCGGACAACGCTTCCAAGTGGCCAAATAATAATGATGGAGTAAAGATGGTTGATGGAATTGGTCTTTTGGCTGGTGCAAAGGTATATATAGAAGATGATGGAGTACCAACAACGGTTGATACAGTTCCAATGACTGACCCAGTTGATATTTACACTCAGGATAAGCATACGCTCTATTATTTGCAAACTAGTTACCGTGAAGAGATGGACCTAGATCCCACAGGTACAATTGAATGGGGCTTTTCGCCAGTATTTGGATACTTTAATGAGGCTGGGGAATATCCAGCGGTATCAAACCTTGAATCTTCATGGCCTCTAAATGGTTGGCCATCTACAGGGCTCGAAAAAAAATGGCCTGGCGAG
>CETH01078177.1_pt1 | contig 14182 bp, 11 predicted proteins | sample 361461 | NCBI WGS metagenome assembly CETH01 (sample SAMEA2622695, study PRJEB7988) | marine metagenome | isolation source: saline water (ENVO:00002010), including
CTGATCTCGTCTCCCTCTTCGTAGCCCCCATCCCATCGCGTTCCAAAACCGGAAGGAACTTTAAATTTTTTAAGCTTTCCGGGGCTTGGGAGGAAAGCACCCCCTGCAGGGTTCTCAGCATTGATTCGAACTTCAATAGCATGTCCGCGTATCTCTATATCTTCTTGAGAGAATTGAAGTTCCTCACCTTGAGCTACTAGTAGCTGTTGTTGAACAAGGTCGATACCAGTGACCATTTCAGTCACAGGGTGCTCAACTTGCAGTCTTGTATTCATCTCGAGGTAATAAAAAGCACCGTTTTCGTATAGGAATTCTACTGTCCCTGCGTTTACGTAATCGCACCCTTCGGCTACTGCTACAGCAGCTTCACCCATTGATAGTAGGACGTCGGGCTCAATGCCAGAGGCGGGTGCTTCCTCAATCAGTTTTTGATGGCGGCGTTGCGCTGAGCAATCTCGAGTACCGAGGTGCAGTGTGTTTCCATGGGAGTCGGCGAGAACCTGAACCTCTATATGTCTGGGTTTCGTTAAATAACGTTCCATGTATAATTCGCCTCTTCCGAAGTAAGCTACTGCTTCTCGTTGAGCGGAATCTATAGCTCCTTGGATTTCTTCTTTGCTATGAACTACTTTCATACCCCGGCCGCCACCACCATATGCAGCTTTAATTGCTATTGGGTAGCCATGCTCTTTTGCAAACTCGGTCACTTCTGAACTGTTTTCAATAAAGTCGGTTGTTCCCGGCACGCCGCTTACACCGACCTTCTCTGCAGCTCGCCTTGCGCTAATTTTGTCTCCCATAACGCGAATTGCATCTGATGGGGGTCCGATAAATGTGACTCCTTTTTCAGTTATCTGCTCAGCGAATTCTGCGTTTTCTGAAAAGAAGCCATACCCGGGATGGACGGCATCAGCCCCAGATTTTTCTATTATTGCAAGAATCTTTGGTATGTCTAAGTAGCTCTCAGCTGCCGTGCTTCCACCAAGGGCATAGGCTTCGTCTGCTAATCGAGTATGGAGGGCGTTTCTATCGAGGTCAGAGTAGATAGCGACTGACTGAATTCCGAGTTCCCGACATGCGCGAATTACTCGAACAGCAATTTCTCCTCGATTAGCAACAAGCACTTTTGTAAACATTCGTCTAACGTTACAGAATATGAACTCGAAAGAAACGGATAACCCAAAAGCCACTGAAAAAGATCCGGTTTTTGCGCGAGGGGAATATTTGACGAAAGCCTTAAAAAGTAAGGGTTTTACTTCGGTTTCGTGGGTTGGGGAGACTGGGTCGACGAATGATGATCTTTTAGAAAAAACTTCCAGTATTGATAATGGTGGAAGGGTTTTGATAGCTGATTTTCAAACTTCTGGAAAAGGCCGATTTGATCGCAAGTGGGTTGCTGAGATTAACTCCGCGCTTCTTATGTCAGTAAGCTTCTTGGCTGATGCGGAGAAGGTTAATTTGGGAGTGTTTGCTTCTGGTGTCGCAGTGGCATCTTGTAGGGCTTTGCATTCTCTTGGCTTTGAGCAGGTGAGTATTAAATGGCCCAACGACATAGTGGTGGAAACCTCGCCAATTGGTGGTCAGGCTAAATTAGCTGGAGTTTTAGCACAGTCTAAATTAGTTCGAACTAGAGCTTCCGTTGTTGTTGGGATAGGTATAAATGTTCATCCAAGCAGTATCCGAGAGGTTATCACCGAGAGGAGGGTTGTTTCTCTTTCAGATTTAGGTTGCCCTCCCGATCGAGTTCACCTTGCTGAAGTTATTCTTTCAAATTTGGGGGATTTAGATTTTCAAAGCCCAGATTTTTGGGAAAATTACAGGAGGTTATCGGGAACCATTGGACAAGATGTTCGGGTTACGACTCATACAGGTGTCCTTGAAGGAAAAGCAAGAGACGTTACTCACTTTGGTTCTCTTCTGCTAGAAGATTATGGAGGAGATGTTCATGAAGTGATTTCTGGAGACTTAGTTTCGCTAAGGCCCCTATAAACTTGCGGAGGTGCAATAAATAAGTTTCTGAAAGGGACTACCTTTACTCAATGGCTACAACGCGTCAACCACGTCCTCGAAGAACTTGGATGCAGAGAATCTGCATCCTATTTCTTGTTGTCGCCTTTCTTAGTGCATCGTTATCAGCTGTCCTCCTAGCATATGCTAAGGACACTTTAAGTAGTATTCCGCGAACAGCATTTGGGAATATCCTGACTCAAGAAACAACTGGGGCTTTCCAATCTGAAGTTATAGGGGAGGACGACACCTCTAACCCTATAGAAAGTCTCGAACGAGAAACAATTAATTTTTTTCTCATTGGCACTGATTCGGTAGCTTCTCTTCCAGAAGACCACCGACTGCGACAAACTCGATCGTCGGCTCAGCTTTTAACAGACACACTCATTATTCTTCGGTTGGATACTGGAGAATCGTCCGAAGGGAAACTAGGAACTACGGATGTGTCTGTTGTATCGATACCCCGAGACCTCTGGGTTCCAATATCAGGATATGGAGGAGAACATCAAAAAATTAACAGCCTTCTTACATTCACCGGGCCGCAAACCTTGGTCCAAACAGTTAGAGACTACTTTGCAATCCCAATTCATCATGTAATCCAAGTCGACTTCAATGGATTTCTCGAACTGTTCGAAATTATCGGTGGGTTAGATATCTATATTGAATTTCCCATTAAAGATAAAAAAGCTCAGTTATCCATTGAAGAAACCGGTTGTGTATCACTTACCCCTGAACAGGGATTAGGAATAGTTCGAAGTCGAACGATGCAGGCCTATATTCAAGGAGAGTGGAGGGAGGTTGATTCATTAAGTGACCTTGATCGCATGGATCGCCAACAGGACTTCCTTATTCTTGCCTTACAGCAGGCGTTTGATTCAGGCTTCAGAGATCCAGGGAAAATTAGGAAAGTTATAGAAGATGTTTTCAGAGGAGGATACCTCACCTTAGATGATCGGATGACTCCTGAGGACATGATTGACTTGGCAAACAGGTTCAGCGGATTTGATGCTAATGCCCTAAATAGGTACACCCTTCCAACATTTTTTGATTGGGATGGCCCCTATTCAATTCTCCGTCTATACGAGGCAGAAGCACAAATTATTCTTGATGTCTTTCGAGGGGACCAAACCGAGAAAAGCTTCGGGATTACTCTTCTTAATGGAACTGGGATTAGCGGAGAAGCAAGGCGCATATCAAATGATCTAGTTGCCGCAGGATTTCGCGTCTCAGAGACCGGAAACGCTCAATCATTCGATTTTGAACTAACCACTATTTACTTCGATGCTTCTCAAAAAGATTCAGCTTTACTTCTTCAATCCTACTTGATTTCAGGAGCTGAACTTATTCAGAGAGATGCTCAGACAGGCAAGGGGATAGAGATGGTGTTTGGCAGAGACTATTCCGGTGTTTCAGATACGCAACTTGAGCAGGAGCCTCAAGAGGAGATCACGTTAGGGCTATCTAGCCAAACTGATGCCGGAATTTACGCTGGTGCTGACAGCGAAGAAGGTCAAGAAAGCTCTATTCAATATGATGATTCCGTAGTTCTTTCAAGCAGTATTTCAGATGATTACAGCTCCGTAGTGTACTCCCAAACAAGCCAAGGTGAAGAAGAGGAGATTCAAGCAGCTTTGGAAAGAGCTGGGCAGATAAGCGGTTGTTAGCTCGAATTAGGTAAAAAGTAAGGAAATTTCTCCTTTTTTACAGTTTTTTTTAAAGAACCAGTGGTTGGTGTGCCTTATTTTCGTCTTGGTCCACTACCGTATTGGGACATGGGTAAGGCATCATCTGCAAAAAAGATTGCTCGCGCTGAGCGTGCCGGAGCTACTTCTGGCCCAAGTGAGCGTCGCGCTCTTGGGTTTCCCGCCGCAGTTGCACTTGTCATTGTCTTAGGACTGTTTCTAGTTATTTTTGCTCGGGCCACTCGTGATGCAGAAGTCACTCCGACTCTTCAGGATCACTGGCATGCTGCATACGGAGTTTATGATTGTGTTTCGAAATCCTTCTTGCCAGTGTTTCAAAGTGAATTCGATCCAGAGGGAATCCATTCACATCAAGATGGGATAATCCACATTCACCCGTTCACTTCTTCTGTGACTGGTAAGCAAGCTCGTTTGAGCGTATTTATGAATGCGATGGGAGCAGAGATTACTGACGAAGCGCTAGTTCTGCCAGGCAATCAGTCCTTGGAAGCAGGGGTTAATTGCGGGGGAGAGGAAGCAGTGATTCAAGTTATTCGGTGGGCGAATGCTTTTGAAGGGGGAGACCCGACTGAGGTTTATACCGAGAATTTAGGAGATGTTAGATTCTTAGCTGATCTTGAGGCTTTTGCTATCGTGAGGGCACCGCTCGGAGCAGATATCCCTATGCCTGACAGAATAGATACCCTTGAGGGAGTCACTGGACAGAACCGAGATGACATCACAAAACCAAATACATCAGATATACCTGGTCCTCAAGACTTTGGAACCGAAGAAGAGTAACTCCATTCTTAATCTTTCTTGGACTGATCCGATTCTGCGTTGGAGCGGTAGATGACAGAAAAGACGCTTGTTATAGTAAGTGGATATTTTAGCCCCTTGCATTGTGGGCATTTAGACTATTTGGAGGCTGGGGCGTCTTTAGGAGATCGTCTAGTAGTTATTGTGAATAATGATTTACAGCAAAAAAAGAAAAAAGGGAAAGTGATTCTTCCTCAACAAGACAGACTTCGTATTGTGAAAGCGCTTTCGATAGTTGATGAAGCTTGCGTGGCTATTGATGATGATTCGTCAGTTAAGAAGACTATCGAGTCTATTGCTCTTAAAAACCAACAATTTAATTTGATGTTCGCTAACGGCGGTGACAGAAATCAGCCTTCGGATATACCTGAAGTGGACGTTTGTAAAGAGCATAAGATACAGCTCATATTCGGTGTCGGGGGCTCTACGAAAAGAGATTCGAGTACTAGAATCAATACAGAACTAGGGATTGAATAGTCTGATCATCGAAATAAGTCGTCTTTGGGATCACGAATTAGGCTTTCCCTAACACTTCCTTCACCAAACCAGCTGGGATCTCCTCCACGCACTATTGCAACAGGGATGCCCGAGGATTTGCCCATCACTAGTTCTGCAGCGCTAGCCAACTCATCAACTAATGCAACCTCGGTTACTTGCATCTCTCTCCCTAAGGCATCTGGCTCGCCACGTAGGTCAAGAATGGGAGTGATCCCAGCTGACCCTATTGCTACGTCAGTTAACCCTTTCCGCCACGGTCTGCCGAATGTGTCTGAAATGATGATAGCTACGTCAAAGCCGTACCTTCCTTTGAGGCCATCCCGTAATCGTTGAGCTGAGCGGTCACTGTCCTCTGGTAGGAGCGCAGCTTGTCCTTTTTCGACGTTAGATAGATCGATACCCGCGTTAGCACAAACGAATCCATGTTTTGTTTCGCTGATAATAAGCTCTCCTCTTCTTCGAAGAATTCGGACAGATTCCTTTTCGACAAGGGGTTTATGGCTAAGCGGATCAGTGGGGTCAATCGCTACGAGTTGATTTTCGGCTTTAGAAATAATCTTTTGAGTCACAACTAGAATGTCACGTGATTCGACTTTTCCACATTCGCCAAGCATGCCGATAAGATCATCTCCTGGCTTTATCTTTGGTAGTCCGTGTATTGGGAGAATTTCAAGATTCATTCTTTTGTAACCTCCGGGAAAAAGGTAGAGAGTATTGTAGAGCATAATTTTGCGGACTTTTTTTGGTCTGGGATCACAGTTTCTGCTGCTATACATTTAAGGCCAAGTTTTTCAATTGCTGCTATGTGTTTAGTATCTGTTTGATCTAGAACAAATTTTGAGGCTAGGCCTTTATAGATCTTCGCAATACCTACGGGAGATACTTCATGCCCTAGGTCGAGGAGCATCCTATCAGCTGGCCCTTTAAGCGCTTTCCCATTAATAATTCCAGAAACTGCGACGGTTGAGTCTCTTTTTTGTTGAATGGCTTCTTTTACTCCTGGCACTGAAAGTATTGGACTGATGGAAACGATTGGGTTGGAGGGAGCAATGATTATTGCCGAGGCATTTGTAATTTCATCAATCACCTTCGGTCCTGGTGTGGCATTTTCGATTCCTTTGAAATGAACTTCTGTGATTCTGAGGTTGTGCTTATGGCGAACAAAGTATTCTTGGAATTCTATTTTTCCCAAGTCAGATGTTGTAACAAATGTTTTTATCGGGTCGTTACTTACGGGAAGGATATCTACTCTAACTTTGAGACTCCTTGCTATTTCTTTCGTGGCAGCAGTAAGCGTTGCTCCTTGGAGGAGGCGATGTGTCCTATACATGTGTGTCCCTAGGTCTTTATCTCCTAACTGGAACCAGTCGACGCCGCCATACCTAGAGATCATGTCCATGGCATTCCAGCTCTCATCAATTAGCCCCCATCCTTTTTTAGGGTCTATTTCTCCAGCGAGTGTGTAGGTGACGGTATCTAGGTCAGGGGATATATGTAAGCCATGAAGATTGGTGTCGTCAGCAACGTTTACTATTGCTGTAATTTCTGATGGATCGATCACCTTTACCAAGCCGTTTAGTAGCTTTGCAGCTCCAACTCCGCCAGATAGAACAACGACATTTCTTCTTATCGTTGATTTCACGCTAGACCTTTAAGTCTTCCCTCGAGTAGCGCCATATCAGCATCGACCATCATTGTAACGAGCTCCTCAAAAGTAGTTTTTGGAGCCCATTGAAGTTTGGAAGAGGCTTTTGAATAGTCGCCTACAAGAAGGTCCACTTCTGCAGGTCGAAAGAACTTTTCGTCAACTTCGACGTGGTCCTCGTAAGACAAGCCCAGATGTCCGAAGGCCACCTCGCAGAATTCTCTTACACTGTGGGTCTCTCCAGTGCAGATAACGTAATCGTCAGGCGAGTCTTCTTGCAGCATTAACCACATAGCCTCTACATAATCTCCGGCAAATCCCCAATCTCTTTTTGAGTCTAGATTCCCAAGGGCAAGTTTGGTTTCAAGTCCTAATTTAATAGAGGCAGCTCCGTAGCTGATCTTTCTTGTTACAAACTCCAATCCTCGTCGTGGGCTCTCGTGGTTGAAGAGAATGCCGCTGGAAGCATGTAAATTGTAGCTCTCACGGTAGTTCACGGTTATCCAATGCCCGTAAACCTTTGCTACTCCATACGGGCTTCTCGGGTAAAACGGGGTGCCCTCATTCTGGGGAACTTCCGCTACTTTCCCGAACATTTCGCTAGAGCTTGCCTGGTAAAAGCGAGTCGAAGGGTCGACATTTCGAATCGCGTCAAGGATGCGAGTAACGCTTAACGCTGTGGTTTCACCAGTAAGGACCGGTTGGCCAAAAGACGTTTGGACAAATGATTGCGCAGCGAGGTTATAAACCTCATCCGGATTGTGCTCTTTAATCGCATCAATTAAAGAGATTTGATCCAGCAGGTCTCCATTTACGAATTGTATTGCGCCTTGTATATGGGCTATCCGCTCATAATTTACAGTGCTGCTCCTACGCACCATTCCTATGACGTCGTATCCTTTGTCCAATAGGGATTCAGCAAGGTATGACCCATCTTGTCCTGTGATTCCTGTTATTAGTGCGGTCGGCATTTGTTTTCCTAACTGTTCAAGTCGATCAAAGATTGTGTTGTCTCAATAATGTCTTTGATGGTTTCTTCAAATTCCACTATGGGTTCCCAGCCAGTATGGGACTTAATCTTGGTATTGTCACCTCTAAGCACTGGAATATCCGATGGGCGTTGAAGAGAAGCATCGGGGACAAGATCGATCATGTATCCGGAGGCTGTCATCAGTGCTTTAGCTAGCTCTCCTATTGAACGATCTTCGCCAGAGCATACATTGTATGATTCCCCCGAGACTCCTTTCGAGATAATTGATCGATATGAGCGAACTACATCACGAACATCTGTAAAGTCCCGTCTCGTATCTAACCTTCCTACAGGTATATTCTTTCTGCCATCTTTCTTTGCCTGCAAAATTCTGTGTGCTAAAGCTGAGGTGACAAAGTTTATATTTTGGCCAGGACCAAAATGATTAAATGATCGAGCGCACATTACCTCTAGTCCTCGGGAGGCCTCATAGGTACTGATCATCTCTGCTGCAACTTTACTTACAGCGTATGGTGAAGCTGGTGCAAGGGGTAGCGATTCGACTATCGGTAGCCTCTCATGTGGAACTTTTCCATACACTTCAGCGCTGGAGATAGTTAGAACTCTCTCCACACCTGCGCCACGGCATGCCGATAAGACATTTAAAGTTCCTTCGGCGTTTATCCTGAAAGTCGTTGTCGGACTTTCCCATGAAGATCCAACATCTGCCTGCGCCGCAAGGTGGTATACAACTTGAGGTTGGGCAGAAAGTATCAATTCATTTATTCCGGTTTGATCTAAGAGATCCGGTCCTCCATCCGAGATATCGGTAGTTAAAACATCGTCCCCGCAATCAGATAGGTGATCAGCGAGGTGTTTACCTACGAATCCGGAACCACCTGTAATCAGTGCTAACATTTTTTTTTCAGCAAATAAGACACAGATGAATTGTACTCCATCTAAATTCAGGATCTATATAGAAAAAATCTACTTTTTTAAGGAAAATTGATTTAATTTTGTAATTTTTTAAGGGAAATATCTTATGAGAGCGTCAGGGTACATGCTGAACTTCGTTTTGGCGGTTAACCTTCGCCACTGTGGAACATTCTATTTCGACAGAGGCTAAATCAGCTGAGAATGCTGTTGCATTCCCACCGGTTGACATTGTCGTAGTTGCTCACAATCCAGATGAATGGTTTGGAGATGTCCTTAATTCGTTTGCGATCCAAGATTATCCAGACTTTAACGTAGTTGTTCTTACCACAGGCGAAGAAAGCCAAATGCGGTATTTCGTTCACGAATATTTGCCCCAAGCACAAGTACTAGCTGTCGAATCTGATCATGGTTATGGAAGAAACTTAAATTCGGTTTTTGCTTTAGAAACTGATTCAGCATTTTTCCTGTTCTGCCATCATGATGTTGCCCTCGCTCCCGACGCTCTGAGGTTAATGGTCGAAGAGTCACTGAGATCAAATGCTGGAATCGTAGGGCCAAAAATAGTTAACTGGGATCGTCCCGACGAATTAATTGATATTGGTTACTCTGTTGACAAACTTGGGTTTCTAGTCTCAAGAATTGAACCTGGAGAGCTAGATCAAGAACAGCATGACTCCGTCTCTGATGTTTTCATGGTTTCATCAACAGTCGCGCTGGTCCGCGCTGATTTATTTAAAGCTCTTTCAGGATTTGATGAAGAAATAGGAATGGTTGGAGAAGACTTAGATTTATGTTGGAAGGCGCATTTAGCTGGGGCTCGAGTTCTAATCGTTCCGCTAGCTCTAGCTCGCCATCGTGAGGAGAGGGGGAAATATCGCACGGATGGAGATGAAGAAAAGTATAAGGAACGTCATCGTCTTAGAGTTGTTCTAAGTAGTTACGGCCTTCTTCATTCTCTGGTTATTCTTCCCCAAGCGTTTTTGCTTTCTGTAATTAGGGCGTTTGGATCACTACTGATAGGTGACTTAGCCCGTGTTCGGGTACTGCTCGGCTCTTGGGCATGGAATCTTTTGCGACCTCGTAGCCTTTTTGCGAGAAGAAAGAGAGTTAAAGCTGTTCGTCGCCTTCCTGATGGAGAGATACGATCTCTGCAATTTCAGGGTTTTGCTTTATTAAAGTCTTTTTTCAAAGATCAGACAAACGAACAAAAACGCGCTTCTGGAATGGTACAGGATCGATTTAAACGTTTTATAGAAGCTATGCGTGAAGGGCCGTCAAGAGCTTCAGCGGTTTTTATTGCGCTTTCCACTCTCATTTTCTTCTTTGGCAGCCGGCATTTGATTACTCGAAAAGTCCCTGTTGTCGGGGAACTCGTTCCATTTGATCTGAGTATCAAAGAATGCTTTTCACTGTGGTTCTCCAACTGGTGGGCGAGTGGAATTGGCAATGAATCTACCAATCCAACTGCTCTAGGGATAACAGGGTTGCTGGGGGTCTTCTCATTTGGTTCGATGGGGCTTCTGAGGCTCATCCTGACACTTGGGATGCTTCCAATAGGGGTGGCTGGAGTTTGGTGTTTTCTCAAACCATTTAATTCCCCATGGATTAGAGTCGCGGGAGCTTCCATATACTTTGCATCACCCGTGCCCTATAGTGCCTTACGTGCAGGCTCATGGAGCGCACTAATCTTATATGGGACCCTTCCATGGCTGCTTGTGTATTTGTCTCAAGCAGGAAGACTTTCGCCATTCGGAACGGTAGGAGGGCCTAGGGGAAAGAATGTGCTTCCATCTAGCTGGCTACGTGAAGCTTTAGGGTTAGGGATACTTATTGGTTTCATGATCGCATTTGTTCCATTTGCTGGTATTGAAATTCTCGTAATTGTTTCCGCAATTTTCATAGGGTCGCTATTGTCGGGGTGGCCTTCTGGAACTTTCCGGCTAATTAGTGTCCTTAGTTTGGGTGCAATTATTGCCGTTGCAATTAATCTTCCATGGTTAATCGACAGCGTTATGTTTGACCCATCCTGGAAATGGTTTGTTGGTACGCGTCCCACATCGAGCATCTCTGGCGATCTCTCTGACTTTCTCCGTTTGGAGTCACATAGTTCAGGTAAGTCTATTTTCGGATGGGGGTTTTTAGCGATGGCAATAGTCCCCCTCCTTCTAGCAAAGGGTGAACGTTGGGCCTGGGCTATTCGAAGTTGGGTTATGTATTTGGGTGGCGTTTCGGTACTTTGGGTTGATAAAAATGACCTGCTTGATATACCTTTACCCAGGCCAGAGATTCTCTTAGCGCCAGCCTCACTCGGCCTAGCGGTCGCTGGTGCTATGGGGGTAGGGGCACTTCAACGTGATCTGCAGACCTTTCGATTTGGGTGGAGGCAATTAATTCCTGTCAGCGCGTTAGTTGCTTTTGCGTTAGTGGTTCTACCAGTGTTTGGAAATTCGTTTTCTGGAGATTGGGGAATGCCTAACGATGAACTAAATCAAGTTCTGGGTCTTCAAGAAAGCGAAATGGACTATAACGGTCGTGTGTTGTGGGTTGGACATGATGATTTGCTTGCTGCTTCAGGCCAGTCCTTTGGGGAAGGCTTAACGCTTTCAGTGACTGCAGGTCTCGAATCTTCCTTTCTTGACCGGTGGGACTCAGGGAAGACTGTCGGAGAACCTCTGCTTGAAGAGGTGATGGATTTAGCGCTCAACGGTGGAACTGCAAAACTAGGCCGCTTACTCGCTCCTTTTGGAATCAGCGACATAATCCTAGTTGGTCGTTCTGCTCCTTTGCCTTCGAAGGGCCAAATTGAAACAATACCCTCATCAGTCGAATCGGCCTTAGGGCGCCAGCTTGATTTGATCAGGATAGAAGCTTCGCCGGGGATAGTTCGATATAGAAACGTTTCAGCTATCCCAGTTGCAGCGATTTTGCCAAATGGCCAGACTGTTGGGAGAACGCTCAGGTCATTTGCCTCTGATCCATTACCAGATAATGGAATTGCGGTACCTTCCTTCGGTTCACCTATCTCATCATATGAAGGTTTTGTCGAAGGTAGTTCGGAGATTTTTCTTGCAGCTCCTCGTGGTAGTTCATGGGAGCTTTCAGTTGATGGAGTGGCGGTCAAGCAACAAGTCGCTCTTGAGTGGGGTATGGGATTTGATCCAAACATCTCAGGGGCTTTTAAATTGTCTCATCAAACCCCCTCGAGCCACAAGTCTGTAATTTCCCTCCAGGCCGTGCTATGGGTCTTAATACTTCTTGGCTATTTAAGAGCAAGTGTCGGAGCAGAAAGGTCCTCGTTGTGAAAGTGACCCGATGGCCTGCGTTGTTGGTATTTACTGCACTTATCTTCGGTGGAATAATATCGAGCGCTTCTCAGGACTTAGAGGAGGAGGCAGCAGGCCTGGGACGTGTTGTCAGTTCAGTCGTTGGTTTGGAATCTGACTTGGTTTCAATCTGGTATTGCATTTCAGGCACAGTTGGAGGAGCGGGTATTGCAGATCATGAGGTTATTCTCGGAAACAAATCAGACAAAATTGCTGAAGTATCGCTAACTGTCACACCAGTTTTGGCGCCGCAAAGAAGCTCCTCTGGAGATGATCAGGATATAAAGAAAGCTGCCCCTGAGGTCGTTCAGATTGAGAGGATTCAAACCAGTATTGAGGTTCCTCCGAAGTCAGTTGAGACGGTGGTAGTAGCTGACCTTCCGCAAGTTGCTGGAGAGTTTGCTTCGGTAATGCTTGAGTCGAATGTGGGAGACCTTATAGTTGAGCATCGTGTCGTTGGGGACACTGGAGTGTCTCAGTCGAACTGCCAATCCGATGCATCTCAAGAATGGTACTTTGCTTCGGGTACAACTCGAGATCAAGCACGTGAGATCATCTCGGTTTTTAATCCATTTGCTGATAGTGCTGTAGTTGATATGACCTTTGTAGCTGATGGCCGAGTTCGCAGGCCAGACTCATTTAGTGGTCTTGTGATCCCTCCGAAGACACTCTTACCTGTTGACATTACAGGTGCAGTGACGTTGTCAGACGTTGTTAGTGCAGAAGTGCGTGCCAGAACTGGACGTGTGGTCGCAGAGCGCTTGCTCGTCTTTGGTGATGAATTTGCGCCGAATGGGTTGAGTGTTGAAGCCGGTTCACCTAGCTTGGCCCCGATCTGGGTTTTCCCTGGAGGAGTCGATAGCGCCCTGCCCTCATCAATTCAGGTATTTAATCCATCAGAAGTAGAAGAAGTCAGTGTTGATATAGAGATATATTCTGACTTTAAAGATTCTTCCTTTATTGAGCCGGTGAGTATAGAAGTCAGTCCAGGAAGTACTGAGACAGTAGTTCTAGGAGGTGAAGGGGCCTTAAATATCTCGCGCAGTGCATATGATTTATCTTCCCGAATCCCTTCGGGGTTACCTCACTGGATTGTTGTGCGCGTAATTTCCGGTCCTTCAATTGTCTCAGAGCGTTTCGTTCTTTCTGATGGGTCTTTCCCTCAGATGACAGCGTCAGGATTTGGGGTTGATGTGATGGCAGTTTCACATAATTTTATTTCTTCTGAAGGTGATGAGCTTATTGCTATATCGCACACCTCAGATGATCGCCTGGCTCAGCTTAAGCTACTCGCATTCAGTGGTGGGGAGCTATATGAGTCCCTTCCCTTTGAGATTTCCGCTGTTTCTCGTAAGGTGATTAACCTTGAGCAGTTCGGTATTCCCGCAGCCTCCGTTGTTGAGGTTATTTCCTCAGAACCGGTGCTTGTCGAGAGATACATCGGGTCGAGTAAGGGGGGGTATTGGACGCGGGTTTTACCTGCATTATCTTCATTGAGTGAACCATATGTTCCTTTGCAATAGATTCATAAAAGGGAAATGGTACAAAGATCAATATTTGAAATGCCTAGCTTCTGTCTAAAGGGTGGAAATCAAATTTTCTACCAAATCGTTAGGTGGGACACCTGCGTATGACCAGATTATGACACCTTCTGAATTGGCGATAAGGACAATAGGCACTGAATCAATGGCGTATCTGGTATGGAGGTTCTTCTCCTGAGGGAAGTTTACCTCTTGAATGTGAATTGAATTTAGGGTTATGTCCTTAAGGACCTCCCGAACTTGTATGCAGGAGGAGCATGATTCGGACGAGAAGAAAACCAAGAGCCACTCCTTGTCAGGTTTATCAAAATCGTTCCGATCTACTTGAATCGGAAGGGAGCTTTTGGGCACTGAAGGGCTATCGGTTCGTCTGTTATTTGCTATGTACGCGACGACGATTGCGAAAGCTCCTAGAAGGAGAACCAAGATTAAGTTAAGTAGCATTGGGTTCGAAGAGAGTTGGACTTTTTATGGAGTTTCCTTAGATTCTGTCGGACTGCTGTAGCTCTGTAAAGCAGGTATCTCAGCCGTTTGGGGCCCAGAGGAGTTTTCGGATTCGGTGGTTTCATGCCCGGATTCCAATTCTTCTTCGTTCAAGATCTGCTTTACATCTTCTGAATCAATAGTTTCATGCTCTAGTAGGGCAGATGCAAGACTATCTAGTTTCGATCTATTGTTATTTATCAGAGTTCGGCAGCGAGTTTCAGCATGACGAAGAATTTCCTCTATCTCAGAATCAATTAGGTTTGCCATCTCATCGC
>CETH01041486.1_pt1 | contig 14166 bp, 10 predicted proteins | sample 361461 | NCBI WGS metagenome assembly CETH01 (sample SAMEA2622695, study PRJEB7988) | marine metagenome | isolation source: saline water (ENVO:00002010), including
TAAGCTACCCTCTGAGTTCATGTTCGAGATTCTTGGTGACCCCGAGCTGAGGAGGCACTTCCACGATGGAACGACAAATTCGTGGCTGCTGGCCGCTAAGGAGTCTGGAGTTCCGGTATACGTGCCCGGATGGGAGGACTCCACGACGGGTAACATATTCACCGCTAGCGTCATGCTGGGAAATCTGCCCGACCATTCATGTGTTAAGTCTGGGACAGAGCAGTTTCAGTCTTTAATCGAATGGTACGAGGAGAGCCACGGCGCCGGTGAGACTCCGTCTGTTGGTTTTTTTCAGGTGGGTGGAGGGATCGCTGGGGACTTCGCGATTTGCGCGGTGCCATGCATCATCCAAGACCTCCGTCGCGAGGTTCCGCATTGGGACTATTTCTGTCAGGTCACTGATGCGAGGCCGTCTTATGGCGGTTACTCGGGAGCGTCCGCGAATGAGAAGATCTCATGGGGAAAACTAGTACCTACGGCACCTAGATTTGAGATTAATTCAGATGCGACGATAGTCACTCCGTTGATCTTCTCATGGGTATTAGGTGACTAAAAGCATTATATACCTTCCCCCGCCAAACCGGCTTTCTCGAAAGGTGACGATAAGCAGAGGTTGTCGTTCAACACGTGTCTCGATGCTAAATGAGTATTGGTTCGGCTCGTATGAGTTGGTCGCGTTCGGGTAAAGCTTTGACGCCGTTGCTTGCTGTTGACACTTGCGACCGCGATAATCCGGCCGTCCTCTGATCGTAAACGGACGCTCAAAACACGTCCGCTCTGGCACTAGCCCATTTGTCGATGTCTGACTTCGAAGCGCCAACGCCTGTTCGAACGACCACGGATGTCGAGATCTCTCTCTGGGAGATCATGGCGGTGCTCGTGCGGCGTCGGGGCATGGTCATGGTAGCTACTATGCTTGTGAGTGTAGCAGCAGGCGCTTACGCCCACCTTCAGCCGTTAACCTATACGACAAGAGCAGCGTTTCGTCCTCAGGGTTCCGAACAAGGAGCGAGCTCGCAGATGCTGGCGCTGGCTAACCAGTTTGGCGTGAATGTCGGGGGAGGGGCCGGTGAAGAGGCTAGTCCGGAGTTCTATCAGGAATTGCTGGGTTCCAGAGAAATTCTGACAAGCGTATCTGAAGAGCCCTTTACTGTCCCAGATGTGGGCAGTGTGATGCTGAAAGACCTGCTCAAGATCGAAGGGGGTAGTGAAGCACTCAGGGATGAACAAGTGCTTGAGTGGCTCGGGAAAGAAGCGGTTTCAGTAGCGACTAGTCGGGAGACTGGCACAGTAACGATCTCTGTTAAGACGGAGTGGCCGGATTTGTCGGTGGCAATCGCGGCCGATTTGCTGGCCGAAGTGGCGCTCTTCAATATGGACACACGTCAGTCTCAAGCTGCGTCTGAGCGAGTGTTCATCGAAACCCGCGTAGCGGACGCTGAAGAAAAATTGGACGAGGCTGAGGCGTATCTGCGGTCATTCCTTGAAACCAATCGTCAGTGGGAGAATTCACCGATGCTGATTTTTCAGCACGACGGTTTGCTGCGCGAAGTAGGGCTTCGCCAATCCGTACTTACGACGTTGGTTCAGTCATACGAGCAAGCCCGAATCGCCGAGGTTCGTGACACGCCCGTCATTACGGTATTGCAGAGCCCATTTTTCCCGGTGCAGAATGATCCCAGGCGACGTGTGTTTGTCACTCTGCTGGGGGCAATGGTCGGTGGCATGATAGGTATCATACTGGCGTTTCTTTCGGAGGCGTTTCGCCGACCCAGGAATGCTGATCCTGCGCGCGCGGATTTCGACGAGAGTTGGAACGCAGCGGTGAGTGCGATTCCTCTTTTGGGGGGCCGTAGGGACTAGCGGACCGCTTGATCTGTGACCTAGCAGCAGGGGTCTCATGTCTTGTGAAAGAAGCTCACAGTCCGAGGGTGATAAAGAGCCCCCAGTACATTGGTCGGCAAGGCTCAATTAGCTTCCTGCGCCGCCCACCTGAACGTCCATGTCTGAAGATCCATGGCTATTCGCAATATCGCGATCATCGCGCACGTTGATCACGGGAAGACTACCTTGGTCGACCAGATGTTTGGTCAAGCGGGAATCTTCCGAGAAAACCAGACGATCGAGGAGCGGGTTATGGATTCGAACCCGCTTGAGAAAGAGCGGGGGATAACCATTCTCGCGAAGAACACCGCCGTCCATTGGAACGATGTGAAGATCAATATTGTCGACACACCGGGCCACGCCGACTTCGGTGGCGAGGTAGAACGGATCCTTCGGATGGTGGACGGAGTCGTGTTGTTAGTGGACGCAGCCGAGGGGCCGATGCCGCAGACTCGATTTGTGACGCGGAAGGCTTTGGAACTGGATCTACTGCCTCTGGTTGTGATCAACAAAGTGGATCGAGGAGATGCGAGGCCGAATGAGGTTCATGACGAGGTGCTTGAACTCTTCATGGATCTTGAGGCGACCGACCAGCAACTGGACGCACCTTTTCTCTATGCTGTGGGTCGATCGGGTTGGGCGTCGTACGATGTTCACAACCCGGGTGTTGATCTGACCCCGCTCTTTGATACAATCGTCGACTACTTCCCGCCGCCGAAGGTAAATGACGAAGGACCGTTTCAGATGCTCGTGTCCACGCTGGACCACTCCGCATATGTGGGGAGAATCGCAATTGGTCGGGTGGAGCGGGGTTCGGTACGTGTAGGAGAGGAAGTCACGCTCCTCGACTTAGGAGAGGCTGGAATTGTTAAGAGCTCCTCTGCATCAGAGCGAGCAAGGGTCTCGAGGCTCTACACGTTTAGCGGCTTGGAGCGGATTGAAGTTGAGAAAGCTGAGGCCGGAGACATAGTGGCCTTGGCGGGACTAGAGGGCGTCGAGATTGGCAAGACGGTGACCGACCCCGAGCACAGAGAACGACTCAGGGGGATCGCTGTTGAAGAGCCGACTCTCTCCGTGGACTTCACTGTTAATAATTCCCCGTTTGCAGGGCAGGTGGGCAAGTATGTAACAACCCGCCAACTGCGGGAGCGGCTCTACAAGGAACTTGAGCGAAACGTATCACTTCGTGTGGAAGATACGGAGCAGCCCGATACGTTCACTGTAAGTGGCCGAGGTGAGTTACACCTCACGATTCTCATGGAGACTATGAGGAGAGAGGGGTATGAGTTCCAGGTATCTCGGCCTCGAGTGATCACGCGCCACGATGATGCTGGAGAGCTACAGGAGCCATATGAGGAGGCAGTGATTGAGGTTCCGTCTGATATGGTAGGGGTCGTTATAGAAAGGCTTGGTTCGAGGAAGGGTGCGATGACGGAGATGAAGCCGATGGGGGAATCGAGTACTACGAGGCTTCGTTTCAAGATCCCGGCTAGGGGACTTTTCGGGTACCGTTCTGAGTTCATGACAGATACACGCGGTGAAGGCATTCTCCATCATACTTTTCAAGATTGGGATGGCTGGGCGGGCCCACTCAAGGGGCGAACCCGCGGGGTCCTGGTCGCGGATCGCCCAGGCAAGGCTGTCGGCTTCGCTCTATTTGGCTTGCAAGAGCGAGCCACCCTATTCGTGAGCCCCGGAGACGAAACTTATGGGGGCATGCTCGTGGGTGAGAACGTCCGAACCGACGATATGGATGTAAACGTCAGTAAAGAAAAGAAGCTCACGAACATGCGAACTACAGCCTCAGATGAGAATATTAAGCTTGAGCCGCCTAGGAAAATTACGCTTGAACTAGCACTTGAGTTTATAGACGACGACGAGTTGATTGAGGTTACGCCGGATGCGATTCGACTTCGGAAGCGGGTACTGGACCCTAATCAGAGAAAAAAGGCCGCTAAGAAGGAAAGCCAGTCGAGTTGAGCCCCTGTGTTACTCAGAGGTACGCGCTTAAGTGTGGAGACAGGCGTGCTCTTTAGGTTAAACGGGGTTAGTAGAATTTCGGCAGGATTGGAGCACGACGATTTGGAAATCTGGACTGTTTCGCGATGAAAAGAGCCATCAGGATGTCGGGGCAGTGCATGACAAGTGAAGCGATGCGAAATCCCGGAAAGGCTACGTGAACAAGAAACGTTTCGAAGACGCGTCAACATTCCTTCAGTTTCTCGATAGTGCGAAAGAGCATCGTGATATGTGGCACGCGGTGTACGAGAGAACTCGGTTGCCGGAGGAAGTCGTTGAAGAGGCGACCAAGACTACTGGGGTGTGGAATCTCCTCGCACTTTCCGAGGACTGGTGCGGAGATGCTGTGAACACTCTGCCCGTGATCGCGCGACTTGCTGAACGCGTGGGTTGGGATCTTCGTGTCTTGGGTCGGGATGATAATCCGGACCTCATGGATACTCACCTGAGCGAGGGACGAAGCCGGTCGATTCCGATTGTGATATTCTATGACGAACATTTTAAGGAGATCGGTTGGTGGGGCCCTCGACCTACAGAGATCCAATCTTGGGTCCGCTCCGAAGGACTTTCGATGTCTTCAGCTGACCGGTATAAGGTGATCAGAGCGTGGTACGCCAGAGATCGAGGGCGTACTACTCTCATAGAGATCCTAGACGTGATGAGTTCGGCTGCCTCACTATCTTAGTCATCATGTCACGACGCCTCGGATTTTTCGCCCTCGCGTTCGGGTCGGGTTTTGCGGTTCTTGCAATTGAGATTGCAGGAGCTCGTCTGATTGCGCCCGTATTTGGGCTTTCTGTAGTGCCTTGGACTGCCGTCATTGGCGTCATTCTCGCGGCGCTCGCTGCTGGAAATCACATAGGTGGCCGACTGGCGGATGCAGGTCGGGTGCCGCTTTCGAGCGTGCTCGCGATAGCTTCGATCACGGGAGTTCTTCCGGTAATTGGCTCAAGCTTTCCGTGGCTGGCTCGCGAAATGTTTGGTTTTATACCTGGTGCATTAGTTAGCGCCTTGGTGCTTTTTGCACCGCCCGTACTTTGCTTGGGGGCTGTGGTACCCTATCTGGTTCAAGCCGATACGGACGATTTGGGCTCTGTCGGACGTCGAGCGGGAGATATAAGTGCCTCTGCGACAGCTGGATCGATCACAGGGTCGTTTGTGACCGGTTTTTTTCTGCTCCCGGTCATGCCGTTGTCGGTCCTCCTCGGTGTTAATGCCGGAGCGCTCATGCTGATGGCGGCTGCATCCAGAAGGATATTAGGTGGGCGATCGCAAAGCGGCCGAGCGTTGGTGGCCGTAATCGGACTTCCGATTCTCGGGGTGCTCGCTTCCGGGTCGCCGCCTGATACCCTCTATGAGGGGCAGACGCTGTATACGGCCGTAGCAGTTACTGAGCGTCCTTGGGCCGATGGCCGGATCGTTAGAGAGCTATGGCAGAATGGAGGCTCGTCTTCGGCTGAGTTCATTGATTCTGGCGCTCCTGCTCATGTGTATGCGTCGGCGAGTTTGGATATACTGAACCTGTGGATAGACAAGGTCGATCGCGCCTTAGTGCTCGGCGGTGCTGCGCTCACGGTACCAGTCGCTATGCAGGATGCGCGCCCAGGAATGGAGATCGTGGTGGTGGAGATTGATCCAAAGGTGACAGAACTAGCGCAAACGTACTTCGCATTCGGTGAGCGAGAACGACCTGATATTAAAGTGCATCATGCAGATGCGAGGACGTTTCTTCGTTCTGGGAATGACCGTTATGAGCTCGTCTATCTCGATGTCTTTGATCATCTCTTGACGGTCCCTTGGACGATGGTCACACGAGAAGCGCTGGTCGATATGCGAGCACGACTTGCGCCTGGAGGTGTGTTTATGGCGAACATCCTTTCGCCCCTCGCGGGCGAGGGCGCTGCTTTTTTAGCTCGATTTCGAGCCACACTCGAATCTGTCTTTCCTGCGAACAGAATCTACATGACGGAGTCTTCAAGAGATCTGGGCGCGACTCAGAACCTTATTGTGCTAGGGGCAGAGTCTGAAGTTCTGTTGGATCCGCTAGACGAGTCGTGGGTCGTATCGCCGGTACCTGCTGAGGGGCCTCCACTAACCGATGCTTGGGCACCGGTAGAGTCGCTTCAAGCTCGTGTGTTTATGGGGGGACTCCGTTGGTACTGACGTTCAAAGATGGAGTGCCGGAAAACGTGCACCCACTCAATGTGGTTAAGAGGATGAAAGGCGATTTAGTTGAGGATGAGATGAACTCAACTTCTGACACCGAGGAGATCCCGGTGGGCCGTCCTCCCCTCTTCGAAGTGTACATGCGTATGGCAGAAGAGCTAGCGAAGAGGTCTACTTGTGCTCGTCTGCAGGTCGGGACCGTCATCACCGATTCACGACTCGAACACGTGGTTGCGATCGGATACAACGGTAACGCACGAGGCTTTCCTAATAGGTGTGACTCGGATCAGGCAGGAAAGTGTGGATGCATTCACTCGGAGATGAACGCGCTCGTAAAGTCACCTGGACATCTGCGGGACAAGGTTGCTTTTATCACAGCTAGTCCTTGTACCATGTGTGCCAAGCTGATAATCCAAGCGAATATTTCGCACGTCTTTTTCCGAGAGCTATACCGGGATTCCACAGGTGTCGCAATTCTAGAAAGTGCCGGGGTGGTGGCGGTTCACTACACTCGTTGGATGGATGCTTGGCGTTAGTAGTGCGCTACATTCTCAGGAGGTGAGGGGGTGGAAAGTGCTAACCCCAATGACTAAATGCCCAAACTTGACTAGGGTGGCATATAGCTATTGAAGGAGTTCGTCTACGTCGCTAGCCCTTCTGCGAGTAAGATGGCCGCATGGGTGGCATTCCGGCCTGTCCCGTCTGCGATCTGTGCTCTACAGCTAGTTCCGTCTGCTATGATGTGAACATCGTCTTCCGCTGCCCTCACCTGAGGCAAGAGGTCCAGTTCTCCGATCGCCATTGAAGTTGCGTAATGCTCGGCATGGTATCCGAAGGCTCCGGCCATTCCACAACAACCAGATTCAATCGCTGTCACCTCGACGCCGGGTAGTCGGGCGAGCATCCGATCTACTGCGGGGACACCTCCGAAAGCTTTCTGATGGCAGTGCCCGTGTCTGAGTATGCGGAGCGGTTGTCCGTCTGGCCCCTTATAGACTTGGTTATTGAAGGATATTGTCCGTCCATCTTCCCATGCTTGATCAAGATAATCCTCTAGGGTTAACGAAAGCTCAGACAGCCGATTCGCTTCCGTGTTGTCTAGGAGCGCGGGTATTTCGTCTTTGAGCGTGTAGAGGCAAGATGGCTCGAGGCCGACAATCTTGATGTCGTCGGATGTCATCTTTCTCGCCGCGTTAACTAAGCGCTCGGCTTCATGGATTGCTTCATCTACCATACCTGCGCTGAGATACGTACGTCCACAGCATAAAGGACGCTCTCCGGGTGCCGATCGAAGCGGAATCACGTCGGCCCCGGAAGCCTGTAATAGGTCCCTTGCCGCTCGAGGGATCTCTGGCTCAAACCATCTGGAGAAGGTGTCCACGAACAGCGCTACTTGTGGTTTAGTCGAAGCTGCCGTGATCTCTATGCTTCCTTGCTCCGCACCGGACTTAGCAGGGGGTACTACCGACTTAAGTTCTTGGTCTGTCCATGCCTGCCCTGCCCAGCGTGGTAGTCGCCGCTCGGGTGCTAGACCCAGAAGTCGTTTCCCAGGAAGGTGGCTGGCCAAGTTCAGGAGCCGTGACAGCCTTGAAACTTTTGGAGCGATCCGTGGGAGAGCAGCCAGCAGTCGCTCACGAAGTGGAGTGCCGGTGATCCTGTTCCGTCGATGTTGCCATTCAATCTTCATTCGGGACATATCGACACCTGCTGGACATTCACGCGCACATCCTTTGCAGGAGATGCACAGTGACATCGCTTCGACCATCTCAGGGGAATCCAATCCGCTGTCTCCGAGCTGCCCGCTTAGGGCCAATCGGAGAGCGTTCGCCCGCCCTCGGGTCGAGTGCTGTTCTTGGCGGGTTGCACGAAACGACGGACACATGATACCAGGGTCGGTCTTTCTGCACGCTCCATTGTTGTTGCACCGTTCTGTTGCCCCGAGTAGACCTCCAGGTTCCCAACTTAGAACAGTGGGGAGCACCTCCTCAGCTCTTTGTTCATCGTACTGAGGATGGAACCGGAAGAGCGAAGGCTCATCCATCTTTGGCGCGTCGACAATCTTGCCCGGGTTTAGGATCCCAAGGGGATCCAAGGTGTCTTTGACTTCCCGATATACGCGGGTCACCTGTTCCCCAACCATTGCCGGAAGAAATTCAGATCTAAGGATTCCATCGCCGTGCTCACCGGAGTGAGTGCCTCCAAAGCGCCGCACCACCTCGTGTGTTTCTTCCGCAATACGGCGGACAAGTGCTATGTCCTCGGGGTCTCGAAGGTTGAGAGCCGGACGAACATGAAGACATCCCACTGAAGCGTGAGCGTACCATGTGCCATCTGTGCCATGACGTCGGAATATCGCATTGACCTCCATGGCGTATTCGGCGAGATGCTCGAGGGGCACGGCACAGTCTTCAATGAAAGAGATGGGTTTTCGATGTCCAGCCATAGACATCACGATGTTCAGTCCGGCCTTCCTTACATTCCAGACAGCTGCCTGTTCATCTAATGTGATTGCACTCGTTACGGATGAGGGATATCCGATTTGGGTCATGAGGCCATCTAAGTGTCCTAGCTCTCTCTCCAATTCCGCTCCTGAATCAGGCGATGAGAATTCGACGAGCAGAAGGGCTCCTGGAGTGCCGCGGACGAACCTTGCAATGGTAGATCGGAAGTCTGGTATCCCAGCAGCAAGTGTGAGGACATTGGAGTCGACTAGTTCCACTGCAGAGGGGTCCAGTGAGACTAGGTGTTGGACTGAGTCCAACGCTTGGATGAGGTCTGGAAAGTGGCAAAGACCGAGAACGCGTTTCCTAGGTAGTTCGGCAAGCCCCAGTCTAAGCTTTGAGAAGAAGGCGAGTGTGCCCTCGGATCCTACCAGGAGCCTTGCCAGCGCTTCTGCGCCAGGGCCAATGCGGTTCAGGTTGTATCCGGCGACGTTACGCATTGTTCGCGGTTGTCGTTTACGGATTTCTGCTGCGTTATTCCTATATAGGCTCTGCAGTCGTTCACGTTCTGTAGCGATGGTGTCGGCACAACCGGTTCGCACCGACTCACCAAGCCAAAGTCGCCGCCCATCTGCGAGGACGACTTCTAGGTCGATCACGTTATCTACCATCATCCCGTAATGGATTGATCGCGACCCGGCGCTGTTATTTCCTGCCATGCCACCGAGCGTGGCTCGGCTACCCGTTGAAGGGTCTACAGGAAACCATAGGCCGTCAGGGGTGAGAGTCGCGTTCAGATGGTCGAGTACAACACCGGGTTCTACATCAATGCATCCTGAGAAGGAGGCCTGGGATCCACCACCAGATTCTTCTCCGTGGCCGAGTGCCTCAACCGGACCCACTTCGTTGAGGTGTCGGTGCGTGTCTAGCACTATAGCGCGGCCGATCGTTTGACCGCACTGAGATGTCCCACCACCTCGGGGTAGCACGGGAACATCATGGGAGCGTGCGACTTCGAGGACGGCCTGGACGTCTCCGACTGAGCGGGGAAAGACTACACCGAGTGGCTCCACTTGATAATGTGACGCGTCGGTGGAGTATAGACCGCGGGTGAAACGATCAAAGCGGACTTCGCCCTCCACAGCTCGCGCGAGCTTTCGTTCGAGAGTTGGATCGCCTGGGGCGAGTCGAGTCAGTGCCATCTGGTCGTGTGATTGGTTTCCGGACCCTATGTTGGGCCGTTCTTGGACGGTGCCAACGTACCGATCGTCGTTCTCTGTCGCATCTAAGTGAGTGCACGTTGACATATCAAAGTGGACGCCATTTCCTGCAGCTTCCTGGCCCGACTAATACGCCTGCTCGTGTGCTTCAGGCTATGGCAAAGGCCACGATCGATCATCGTGGCCCTGAATTCGCCGATTTGACGGCTCGTCTTCTAGAGGGGCTCCGTTACCTCTTCAAGACGAAGCATGACGTGTTTATGTACCCTGCCTCCGGCAGCGGTGCCTGGGAAGCGGCTATTGCTAATACGCTTTCACCGGGTGACCGGGTTCTTTTGTTTGAGCAGGGCTTCTTTGCCCAGACTTGGGCGAAAGTGGCAAGCCGATTCGGAATTGATGTCGTGAATGTTGAATGGAACCCACGCATAGGTGTGAGACCCGAAGCGGTCATTCGGCAGTTGGAGCAGGACGCTACGATAAAGGCGGTTTGCATCGTGCATAACGAGACTTCGACTGGTGTCACAACTGATATTGAGTCGATCGGACGAGCAATGCGTGACTCGGGCCATCCAGCGATGCTCTTTGTAGATGCAGTTTCATCATTGGCTGTTACGGACCTACAGCATGACGCTTGGAGCATCGATGTGACCGTTAGTGGGTCACAGAAGGGTATGATGTTGCCGCCTGGGCTGGCTGTCCTCGCGGTCGGTCCACGTGCCATGGAGGCACATGAGGGTGCGATGCTGCCTAGGTCTTATTGGGATTGGGATGATCAGAAGCGTTTCAATGAGAGGGGCTTCTTTCCCTACACTCCAGCCACCAACCTTATGTTCGGTCTGGAGGAGGCTCTTGCTATGCTTGCAGAAGAAGGTCTTGAGAATGTTTTTGCGCGCCATGCATTGTTTGGACGCGTGACGCGAGCAGCAGTTGAGGGATGGGGTCTCGATGTCGTCTCGCAAAACGAGTCGGAGGCGAGCCAAGCGGCCACGGCCGTCCTAGTGCCCAAGGGCCATGATGCAGATGCGGTTCGCGCATTGATCCTAGATCGTTTTGACATGTCACTGGGGACCGGACTGGACCCCTTTCGGGGGCAGGTCTTCAGGGTGGGTCACATCGGAGATCTAGGTCCGTTGCAGCTCATAGGAACGCTAGCGGGTGTGGAGATGGGTCTCCAGCTTTCTGGGGTTATAAGCAAAGCCGAAGGGGTGGCTGCTGCGATGGAGGCACTGATCAAGGACACTGCAATATGATCAATCGAATAGGTTCCTTCTCGTGTCTGCAGTGGTTTGCCTTGGCTGGGTGCGCGGCTTTGTTTTCAGGCTGCTCCTCAGATGCGTCGTCACCACGTGAGTTGAAGTTCGGTCATGTTGGGGAGCCAGGGTCTTTGTTCGCACTCTCCGCTGACGAGTTTGCTAGACGTGCCAACGAACGGCTCCCAGAGGGTTGGGAGATTGTGACTTATGGCTCCAGTCAGCTTGGTGGCGACGAGTTGCTTCTGCAGAAAATCAAACTTGGGACGGTCGATTTCGCTCTGCCGTCCACGATTATGTCTTCACAGGTGGATGCCTTTGGCCTATTCGAGATGCCATACTTGGTTCGTGATCGGATGCATATGCAATCGATTGAAGAAGAGGTTGTTTGGACGGATCTCGCTCCTTTGGCAGAGGCTGCGGGCTACAAGGTTCTTGCTGTTTGGGAAAACGGATTTCGGCACGTTACCAATAGCTCGAAGCCACTCGAGACACCGGATGACCTAGAAGGCATAAAGCTTCGAACACCCAGTGGGGTCTGGCGGCTCAAGCTCTTCCAGGCCCTTGGGGCAAATCCAACGCCAATGGCATTGTCAGAGGTCTTTATTGGCTTACAGACTGGTGTGATTGACGGACAGGAGAACCCCTTAGCACAGATCTGGGGGTCGAAATTTTATGAAGTACAGGATTACCTATCTCTGACAGGCCATGTCTACACGCCAGCGTATCTAGTGGTCTCTCCGACTCGCTGGGGCTCTCTTCCCCTTGAGATTCAGTCGATTCTGCATGAAGAGGCTAGAGCGACTCAGGTTTACGTTTATGAGACCGCTAAGCGGCTTGACTCGGAGCTAGTTGGCCAGATCCGCGAGGCAGGTGTTCTCGTGAACCAGCCTGACCGGAAGCCATTCCTAGACGCCAGTGCTGAACTTTATATCGAGTTCGGTTTGACTGTTGAGTCCGGTGATTCATTGCTTGAACGGGCCGCAGCTGCGGGGTCGAACTGACTATTGAATCGTTGAGGCAAGGCCTCAGAAAGCTATTAGAGGTTATCGTTCTCGTCCTGATGGCAGTTTTGGCCGCAGTGGTTGTCGTGGGCGTCATATTTCGTAAGTCAGGTGCCTCGTTGATCTGGTACGACGAGGTTGCGTCGATCCTTCTCGCTTGGCTGACCTATTACGGCGCTGCGTTAGCCGCGCTCAATCGAGCACACATAGGCATGCCTACCCTGCTTGATCGGTTACGAGGATTTTCTCGCACTGCTCTCGTGCTGTTCGGGGAAGTTTGTACCATTTCCTTCTTCGTAGTGCTGGCGTGGGCGGGCGTTAGGGTGCTGGCGGTCCTTGGAGGGACCTCTCTGGTCTCCCTTCCTTCTGTGCCTATGTCTTTGGCGCAGTCCGTTATCCCGATAGGTGCGGTGCTCTTTATCGCGGCTCAGTTGCTGACGATCGGTGACGTATTGGGATCAGCTAAGAGAACAGACACTATCGCAGGTGGACAAACGCTTGTGGCCGTCGATTCTGAGGATGTCGACCGGTGAGTCTGCTCGCCATTGGCCTACTTCTTCTGGCACTTGTCGTAGTCGGTATCCCGATCGCGATAGCGCTCGGGATAGCTGCAGTAGCTGCAATGCTTACCGGGCCGGACGGGGTTGGTTCGCTCCCCAATACCGCTCTGGTGATGTTCGATGGTGCGACGTCCTTCCCACTGATCGCGATCCCTTTGTTCATACTAGCGGGTGCGATCATGAATGCGTCTGGGATCAGTCGACGGCTTATCGCTTTTGCTTCAGCTGTGGTTGGGTTCATCCGTGGCGGCCTGTCGATGGTTACCATCAGTGCATCTCTCTTCTTCGCTGAGATCAGTGGGTCTGCTGTGGCAGATGTAGCGGCTCTGGGGTCGATTCTGATTCCGGCAATGAGAGAGAAAGGTTATTCGAAGGCGTTCGCAGCAGCAGTGACTTCGTCCTCTGCTACGCTTGCAGTGATCATCCCACCTTCGATTCCTATGATCATATACGGAGTTATGTCGGGCTCCTCGATCGTCGAACTCTTCGTGGCAGGCATCGTGCCGGGGGTGCTTGGTGGAGGCCTGATGATGCTAGTTGCTTATTTCCTTGCTCGAAAACACGACTTCCCAAGGGAGCAGGAGTTTCAGCTAGGGCGTGTATGGCGAACTTTCAGGGATGCTGGCTGGGCTCTCACTCTCCCTTTGATCATTCTTGGGGGGATTTTCTCGGGTTGGGTAACAGCGACGGAGGGGGCCGGACTTGCAGTGGTGGCGTCGGTACTAATCGGGGGCCTTGTCTATCGCGAACTGGATTTGGCTTTGCTGAAAAGGGCCATGCTTGAGGGAGGGCAGCAAACGGCGGTCGTCATGCTTCTGGTGGCAGCTTCGGCTCTTCTTGGTGATTACCTGACCGAGGTTCGAGTTCCTCAGCAGGTAGCGGAGGGGATTATGGGCATGACCCAAGACAAATGGACGATTCTACTCCTCCTTAATGTGTTTTTCTTGGGCATCGGCCTTTTTTTGCATTCTGCAGCAGCGATTATCCTTGTCGTCCCTATCGTCATGCCACTTGTACAGGCCGCAGGTATCGATCCGGTCCATTTTGGACTAATTGTTACGCTCAACCTCGGTATTGGTCAGCAGACGCCACCGGTCGCATCGGTTCTGGTTACGGCGTGTTCCGTTGCGAAAGCGGATGTTTGGGAGGTTAGTAAGGTGAACCTTTGGTTTATCGGAGTTTTGGTTTCGATGTTATTGCTTGTGACATATGTGCCCATCGTACCCATGGCTCTGGTGGAGCTTTTCTACCGATGAGTGTTGTTACTGAGGTTACAGGTCGGATCGGGACCGTTCGTCTGGATAATCCGAAAAAGCATAATGTGCTGGACATGGCTGGTTGGTTGGCGCTTGCCGACGCTGTGCAGACTCTGTCCGAAAGAGACGACATTCGTGCACTGGCGATTCGCGGCACGGGAGGACGTGCGTTCTCGGCGGGTTCGGACATAAGTGCTTTCGCTGAGCAACGTTCATCCGCGCGCGATGTCCGTGATTACTCAAACGCGATCGCATTCGGAATGAGGGCGATTCGCGCTTGCCGACATCCTACGGTCGCAATCATTGAAGGGCTGTGTGTGGGTGGAGGGCTCGAGATTGCGGCTTGCTGCGATCTTAGAGTTTGCT
>CETH01443721.1_pt1 | contig 14158 bp, 11 predicted proteins | sample 361461 | NCBI WGS metagenome assembly CETH01 (sample SAMEA2622695, study PRJEB7988) | marine metagenome | isolation source: saline water (ENVO:00002010), including
AATATATCAAACATACAAAGAGATTTATTTATTTTTTCTAGAGATGGTTTAAATTAAAATTTTTCATCCTCAACAATGACATTCTTAAACCTAATCTTTTTACATTGTGGTTATTAATATCATATTTTTTTCTTTGAATATATTCTTTAGTTTCTGAGTCAAATATGTTTTCTGTTATTGGTCTGATAAAACCTTTTTTTATTTTTGGAATTAAATTATTTGGCAAATAAATTTTTAATAAATCTTTTTGAATTTGTTTTAATTTCAAATTTAAAACTTTATTTTCTCCATATTCATTAACTATATTAATAAGTGATCTACTTAAATATGGTGTTCTTATTTCCATACCGTGAGCAGTACTAGCATTTTCTATAGCTGGAATTATTGAGGAGCTTAATGAAAAATTAAATTCATAATCTAAAAAATAATTAATTATTTTTTCAAAATTAAATTTTGGATTATTATTTTTAAAATCAAAATTTTTATAAAATGGATAATTTCTTATTGCGTGTAAAATATCTTCTTCAGAAAAATTTGACAAGTATACTATAAAATTTACTTTATTATGTATAAAAGTTAAATTTTTAAAAATTGTTTTTAATATCTTATTTTTATTGATTAAATTAATAATAGGTAAGGCATTTTTTAATATTCTATACCTGTTATAGCCGAGTAAAATTTCATCACCTCCATAACCACTTAAACCAACTTTAAAATATTTTTTTGCATAACTGCATAAATTGAGTACAGATAACAAAGTAAGATTATCATTAATGTTATAGTTAATATTATTAAATTTTTGTAAATCAGATTTAAAACCAGTACTTTTCTCATTTATAATTATAGAGTCAATATTAAGAAATTTTGCTATTTTTTTTATTTCAGGTGACTCATCTAAGTTTGAGTTTGTGTAAGCAATTGATAATGCTTTAAAATTAATATTTAGCTCTTTTTTTAAAATGCATGCAATTAATGTAGAATCAAATCCCGAGGACAAAAGTAAACCAATATCAATGTCAGAAACAGTTCTGCTTTCGATTGAACTGATTAATGTTGTATGAAAATTCTTTAAAAAAACTTTATAATTATTTTTTTTAAAATTAATATTTACTTTTTTTCTTTTCCAATATCTGTAATTTAGTTTTATTTTGCCATTTTCAATTTCAAGAATATTAGCTGGCTGTAATGATTTTAATTCTTTATAGAGAGTTTCAGGCTGGTTTACAAAACCATATTTTATAAATTGATTAATTTTTTTTTGATTATTAACATCCTCTTTTAAGCCTAAAAAATCAACCAAATTATTGGGCTCTGATGAAAAATAAACTCCCTTGTTATTTGAATGGTAGTATAGGTTTTTTTCAGCAAAAAAATCAGAAGCTATTAATAATTTATTTTTTTTAAGAAATGCAAAAGAAAACATACCATCTAAAATTTTTAAACTTAAATTATTTTTTAGCACTTTAAAAAGAACTTCTGTATCGCCAGTTGTCTTAAACAATTCGTTTTTAAAATATTGTTTTTTTATTTCTTTAAAATTATAAATTTCTCCATTGAAAACTAAAATGTTTTCATTTTCTATAAATGGTTGGTTATTTCTTTTATCTAAATCTATAACTGAAAGCCTTGTATGGCCTAGAAAAATTTTTTTATCTTTACTGATATAGAAGCCATGTGAGTCTGGACCTCTATGGGATAATTTAAGAGTAACTTCTTTTAATTTATCAATATAGTTATCGCTAATTTCATTTTGTGAATAGAAGCCAAAAATCCCACACATATTTTTATCTAATTTTATTATATAATTTTTTAAATACTAACTCAAAGATACTGTAGTGTAGTAATGGCGCATAAAGTGTAATAAAGATCATAAGAAACTTTGATCTATGTCTAAATAATGTGCCCTGATTTGAGTGAGCAAAAGCATAAGGTATCGAAAATAAAATCAGCAATATAGATAGAAATAATAAATAATTATTTTTAATAATATAAGGATAATAGAAAAAAACCATAATAATAAGAATTAAAAAAATATACGAATCTATAAATAAAAAAATTTCAACAAATGAATCAACATCAATTAAAAAAGGAAATAAATAAAAGTATAAAAGCCTAAATGGTGCAGTTATGAGTAGATCATAATGATTATTAGTATATATATATTTTGGTATTACGTGAATGCCTTCATACGTATACTCTTGCAAATATACCAACTTATGAATAAAGCCCCTATTAAAATTTTTTTGACAGTTTAAATCACAAATAATTGGGTTATCTATATAAAAAATAGAGATAAATGGTAAATCAATTTTTATAATTATCACAAATAGTGAAAATAAAAATAAAGTAAAAAATATAGAGTATTTTAATATGATACTTTCAATATAAGTTTTTATAATCCTGTTTATGACAATAATAATAAAAATTAAAAATAAAAAGATAGAGAACCAAATAAATATTTCAGCAAAATATTGATTTATATAAAATACAGATGAAGAAATTAGAACATAAATAGAATTTTTATTTTTTAAATACAAAACTAAAAAATATATAGCCAAAATATTAAAAAATACGACATAAGGCTCCTTTAATAAATTAACAGAATAAATAAATAAACTTGGTGAAAATAAAAGTAAGAATAAACTAGTAAAATCTATACTATTTTTTGAATAGATAATTTTAATAATTTTAATACAAAATACGATAGAAAAAAAATTGAAACATATATTTAAAGTATGGATTACATATGGATGATAACCTACTAATTCATAAATAACAGCAACGATTCTTGTGTGAGTATAAGCTTTGCCACCAGTACCAAAGGGGTGGTCCCAAAACAAATTTAATATTTCTAATAAATCATATTCATATGACCAATCTCTAGCGTGTTGATTAAATCCTATAGCATCACCATTTGCATCAGGTAATAAAAATAAATTATAATTTATAAATATTAAAATGATTTTAATTAATAAGCTAAAAATAAATAATTTTTTATAACCATCAACATTATTATATGTATATAAAAAAGATAAAGAAAAAAAAATTAAAAATAAAGAATGAAAAACTAAGTTAAGCATTATTTATTCTTTTCGTACCAGTTAAATAAAATAAAAATATTCCATAATAAGTAATAATTTTTTTTATTTTTTTTAAAATTATTCGTAATATCAAGAATTTCATTTCTATTTAAATTAATAATATCGTAAATTGTTGAAGAATTTAAAAGTTCATAGATTTTACTAAAATTATCAATCATAAATTCACTTATTGGAAATGCAAAACCTTTTTTTTGATTATTAAGTATTTTTTTAGGAATAAGATTATTTAAGTACTTTCTCAAAAATATTTTTGAATTAATTAAATTAAATTTTTGATTTAATGGAATTGAATTAGAAAATTCAATTATTCTATAATCAAGGTAAGGCGATCTATTTTCAATTGAATTATACATAAATGCTCTATCATTTTTAACTAAAATATCATCTGGTAAATAATTTTCGAAATCATTATGCAGAAGATCATCATATTTTTCAGAGTGTAAAGCACTATCTAATTCATTAAAGTTTTTAATTAATTTGTTCTCTTCTGTTAGGTTTGATAATATTCTGTTTGTCAATTCATTTTTATCTTTTGATTCAATATAATATAAAAATTTCTCAATTTTCTCATCGATATTAAAAAGCTGTTTTTTTAATAATAGATAAATCAATTTTTGGTTTCTAAATATTATTTTTCTTAAATTTACAGGTAACGATAAGGTGTACTTTAAAAATTTAAAATATTTATATCTATTATAACCTCCGAACAATTCATCAGCTCCATCACCAGTTAAAGCGACACTCACATATTTTTTAATACTCTTTGACAATACTAAAGATGGTATCTGAGATGTATCAGCAAAGGGTTCTGAATAAGCTCGAGGAATTTCATCTATTATAAAAGACAACTGATCTTTAATACTTAACTTAAATATTTTATGATCAACTTTTAAATAATCAGTTATTTTTTTTGCGTCATCTGACTCATCATATTCATTTTCATAATACCCAATTGAAAATGTGTTAATATTTTTTTTTAGTTTTTTTTTATAAAATGCTGTAAGCAAAGTAGAATCAATACCAGAAGATTGCATAACTCCAACATTTACATCTGCATTATATACATCTGTTAAAACTTCTGAAAAAATTTTTTCAAAATTTATGAACTTACTATTTAAACTATTATTATTTAATTTAATTAAATTTCGATCTTTAAAATTAAACCACTTTTTTTTTAATAAAACATTATTTTTAATGTCATACATTATAAAACTACCAGGTGTAATTTTTTCAATGTTTTTATAAATTGATTTATTTTTTTTAATATATCCATATTTTAAAACATCATTTACTGAAAGAATATTAATATTATTATCAAAGTCTGGATGTTTTTTAATAGCATTCACGTCTGAACCAAAAATAATTATTTCTTTTTCGAATTTTTTTATTAAGCAATAATATAAAGGTTTTTCTCCTGCGCGATCTCTTATCAAATATAAATTTTTGCTATTCAAATCAAAAAAAAATATAGAAAACATGCCATAGAGTTCCTTTAGAGCATTTTCGACACCTATTTTTTCTATTAATTCAATTAAAATTTCAGAGTCAGAGTTTGAGTTTAAATCAATATCATGTAAATATTTTTTTTTAAGAAATTTATAATTGTAGATTTCTCCATTAAACATCATAATGCTCTTTTTTGACTTAGAGACCATTGGTTGCCTTCCAGCATCACTTAAATCAATTATCGATAGCCTTGAAAAAGCTAAAAATAATTGTAAATTTTCGTCGATTAATATTTGTTGATCACTCGGTCCTCTAGGATAAAGTAACTTATTCATTTCATGCAATATAGATCGATTATCTAGTTTTTTTGATTGATTAATATTTATAAAACCAGCAAAACCGCACATACTTAACTTAAATATTCAGCTATAAATTTAGAGCAAATTTTAAACTCAGAAAAGTTGCTTACAATATGATTTTGTGAACCTTCAAATTTTTTATTGTAATAATTTAAATTATTCACAACATCATATAGTTTTTCTTGAAATTCAATTTCATCCTTAAATATTAATCCAAAATTTGATACAATTAATCTCGAGTCACCAATATCACTTGATAATACTATATTGTTTGTTAGCATTGCTTCAGCAATAACATTTGGAAAACCTTCACCCCATTTAGAATTCATTATTAAAATGTCACTTGCACATAAATATTTATTAATATTGTTAGTTTTATCTAAAAGTATAAACTTATCTTTATTTTCTAATTTGCTAAATTGTGTACTAATATATTTATTACTTAAATTTATATTTTTTCCTATGAAGATATATCTACAATTTGGAAAATTTAAATTATCTAAAATTTTCATAGTTGAAATGTGATTTTTCATAGGATGAAATCGAGCTATATGAATTATTACTATTTCTGTGTTTTTTATATCAAGTTTCTTTCTAACTAAAATTTTATGTGACTCATTGTATTTAAAATAATTTGTGTCGATTGAATTGCTAATATATTTACAATTTTTGAAACCATACTTTTCGTGCTGTGAAATACTAACTAAAGAGTTGAAAAATGTCGATGAAATTGAACTTGAAAAAAAACAATTTAATTTTATTATAATTCTAGTTAAAATTTTTTCTTGTTTTATATTATATAATGTTTGTCTAACTGACCAAAATATTTTAGTTTTAAAAAAAGGTTTTAAAAAGATATGTATCAAATAAGCTAAAATATTACCATGATACATCCAGCCTTGAATGATATTAGGTTTATGAGAAAAGAAAAACTTAATAATTCTATATGATATTAATGGATTGAAAAAATTATATTTATTTATATTTAAAAATTTAATTTGAACTTTTTTTATAAAACTTTTGTCTAAAATTTCTCCACTATTATTTAAAACTAAAATATAAACTTGAAAGTTATTTTTTAAAAGAAAATTAATTAAATTAATCATCATTCTTTCTGCTCCACCAATTCCTAATGAAGTTGTAACGAAAAGTATTTTCATAATGAATTTATTAAATTATTGAATTCTCGTGAAACAAAATCAAAATTATATTCTTTATTCAAAAAACTCTTCCTTTTATAAAATTTATTGAAATCATTAATATCTTTTACAAGATCATCAGTACTTCTAAAAAATTTCATTCCCTTTTTATCGCTTAAATGAATTTCGTTTAAAGTTTTAAATGCATTTAAAGCATAAACCTTTAAACCGCAAGATAGAGCTTCCAGTATTACATTCGGCATTCCTTCCCACAATGAACAAGAAATTAACAAGTCTGAAGATTGCATAATTCTTGCAATATTCTTTTGATTATTTTTTATTTCAATATTTTTTTCTAAGTGATTATCTTTAATTTCTTTTAATATTTTATTCCTAAGAATACCCTCCCCATAAATTGTTAATTTGTATTTTTTTATACTTAAATATTTCATACTTTTTATCAAATTTATTATATTTTTCTGTCTTACCAGCCTTCCAACTAAAATTATTTTTAAAAAGTTATCATTTTCTTTTATATTTGATGGAAAGAATACATTTCTATCAATTGGATTTTTCAAAACTTTAATATTATTATTCGTTAATTTATACAAATTTTTGATTTCATTCATCATTTTGTTAGATGAAGTTATTATCAAATCACTTTTGTTATATGTTAATTTACATAAACTCTTATATAAATATGAAAAATTTATTTCTTTAAGATAAAATGAAGGAAGATTTGCTTCTCTAATAATAGTTTTGTAGTTTTTATTAAAAATTAATTTGAATAGTAAATTAAAAATATTTAAATGCACAATAGAGGTAAAAATATAATCCGGATTAAATACATTTATATTTTTTCTAAGCGATATAATACTATGTAATAATCTTTTTTTTTTTAAATATATAATTTCTATTCTTTTATTGTGATTAAATAAATGATCTGTAGTTTTTCTATTATTAATCAATAATATTTTAACAACAAATGTATCTGATAGAAAATTAGCATAGTTTGAAACTACTCTTTCAGATCCTCCTCCAGACAAAGTTGTTGAAATAAATAATATTTTTTTCTTATTGTTTTTATTCATTTATTATTTCGTTTAGATGATAAATGGATTTATCTAATATTTCTTCTGAACAATCATATGAACCAATATATTTTTCAAAATTATTTAATTCAAAAGAAGAATTAATCTGACTTTCTATAAGTATTTTTTTGGACACCAAAAAACTATTTTTTTCAATTTTATTTTCTAAAATAAAATTAATTGCATTCTTTGTAGTATGAAAACTATCACAATTAAAGACTGTTGAAAATCTATTCAATATACTAAATTTATTGAAGAGTAATAAAGGTTTAAGATTATTAATTGTCTCATATCCGGTTGTTCCTAGTATATTTGCAACACATAAAGAGTTTTGAATTAAAAAATTTCCATCAATTTTTAGATCAGCTAAATAAACATTGTTTAAACTATTAATTTTTTTATAATAATCTTTAGATCTTACAGACAGCGACAATGGATTTTCTTTTATAACGAGCGCCACGTCGACAGGTAAAGTTTTAGAAATCCAAGAGATAATTTCCAAAGAGTTATTTAAATAACTCCCTTGCTCTAATAATGCTATTTCTGGCTCAAGATGAAGAGGAAAATAAACATATTTATTTGTTATAAGAAAATTTTTGTCTTTAGAAATTTTGTTTAAAAATTTAAAATTTAAATACTTTACTATTTCACTATTTGGCCAACTAAAAAAGGAATAAGAATTAAAATCATAATTTAATCTAATTAATTTTTTAAAATTATTAATAATAATTATAAAATATTTTTTTAGTGTTGTTATTAGTTTGATATCATCAACTTTAATTAGTTTTTTTGAAAACTGGTGTGATTTTAGATTTAGTTGATCGACATTAGATAAGTCTATATTATTAATATTTTTAAGATTATTTGATATATTTTTGATGAATTTATTTGATTCTATAAAAAAATTATCGTTCCAAAAAAATCTATTCCCATACCTCGCTGCAGAAATATTTAAATACTTGATTCTATATTTCTTTGAAATTAAATAACTTAAATAGTCAGGCTTTATTTTTATAAGAATGTCATAATTTTTAATTGCATTTTCAAGCTGAACAAAATGATTAAACACATAATTCAATTTTAATTTATAATTGATTTTAGATTTTTTAATTTTAGGTGCTTTATCTACATTAAATAAATAACTTTGGCCCAAATCTCGATATCGAGTTATAAGGTCAGAAAAAGTAAAATTAAAATTCTTTTCTATTTTTTTACACTTTTCCAGTAAATCTTTTTCAGATATTTCTAAAAAATTTCTGTTTTTTAATAAAACGTATTTTTTAAAATAATTTTTGTTTTTTAATTTATCTATGATTTGAGATTTTGTTGTTATTATTTTAATATCATTTTGCTTTTGTAATCTTTCTGCAAGTTTTAATAAAAAGCCTTTGTATTCAGATTCTATATTGATACATATTTTTTTCATTAAAATTTTTTTAAATCTTTATATTAGATAATTTATTAGAAACTTATTATAAAGTTTTTTTTAAAATACTAACAATAAAATCTATATCATTTTTTGTTAAATCAAAATATAATGGTAGCGTTAAGGAAGTATTGGCAAAAACCTCGCTGTTTAAGCAATATTTTTTTTTAAAACCTAATTTTTTTACATAGTATGGATTTAAATAAATAGGAGGATATACAATAGATGAAAATATATTATATTTTCTTAAAAAATTTATACTTTTGTTTCTTTGAATTTTATTCGCTAAAATTATAGTAAACAAATGATAACTTGGTTCTGAGTTGACTAAAGTTTTTTGAAATTTTACATCAAGATTTTTTAATTTTCTTTTGTAATAATTTACTAATTGTTTTCTTTTTTTAATGATTAAATTTAATTTTTTTAACTGAGAAATCCCTAAGGCTGAATTAAAATCAGCCATTCTATAATTAAAACCTAATTCTATTTGTTCATACTGCCAATTAAATTTGTCTTTGAATTTAAATTTTCTGTAATCTCTGTTTATTCCGTGCTCTCTCAACAAAATTGCTTTTTCATAAATTTTTTTATCATTTGTTAAAATTGCCCCACCTTCAGCAGTAGTGATAGATTTTATTGGATGAAAACTAAATACAGTAATGTTTGAAAATTTACTATTGCCAATATAATTATTTTTGTATTTAGCTCCAAATGCATGAGCAGCATCTTCAATTATTTTAAAATTATATTTTTTTCCAAGCTTATGTATCTCTTTTAAATTTATTGGAAAACCCCCATGATGTACTATGATAATAACTTTGGGTAATTTATGATATTTTCTAGCATTTTCTAGTTTTTCTTTTAGCCTTTCTATAGATATATTAAATGTGTCTAAGTCAATATCTACAAAATCAATATTACATCCACATAACAAAGCACAATTAGATGAAGCAACAAATGAATTAGGGGAGGTCCATACAATGTCATTTTTTTTTAATCCTAATGAAAGACAAGATAAATGTAGAGCGCTTGTTGCAGAATTAACAGCAACTGCATATTTTGAATTTACTTTTTTTGATAATTTTTTTTCAAATTCTTTTGTTCTTGGGCCTTGTGTCAGAAATTGTGATTCAAGTAATTCATTTAGTATTTTTTTATCTTCTATAAAGATCTTATGCTTAGCGTATGGATATTTTTTTTTATTCATATTTTTGAATATTTTTTATTTGAAATATGATTATTCCAAAATAAATAAAATAAAATACATTTAACCAGCTTGAGAATAGATTTCCATGAGGTATTATTGGAAAAAAACTAATAATTATACCAGATAAAAGAAAACTAGTGCCAATTTTTAAATTTTTGTTATTTTGATTTTTAAAATATTTTAATATTATTTTACTAAGAAAATAAATAGTTAGTAAAAAAATTATGATAAATGGTAATGAGCCTAAAATTCCAATTTCAGAAAAACTTTGAGCATAAATATTATGAGGATGAGTATTACAACCATTTATGTATCTTAAATCTTCATTTAAGCAGTAATCTCTAAAAAGTTTAGGACCAACCCCAAAAAACTTATTTGTTAAAAAAATATTTATTGAAGAATAAATTAATTCGTTATGAGTCGATGAGAAAATTACAAAATTGTTATTTTCATCAAAAAAACTACTTGGAGTTTCAAAATAGCGGTGAGTAAGTTTATTATTATATAGAGATAGTAAAAAAATTATTATAATCAAAAATATTAAATAAATTATATTTTTATATATATATTTTCCATAAAATATTAAAAATAAAACAATAATTAAAAAAATATTAAATAATGCAACTCTTTCCCCTGATATATAAACAACAATTAAGCCAGTAAAAATAAATAATAAAGTAAGTTTGGATTTATTATTTTCATTTTGATTATCAATATGAAGCAAAAAAAGAATTACTGGCAATATTCTAGAAATGTAGCTGCCTAAAATACTCTCATCATTAAAAAAACTTGTTACTCTCTCTCCATTATATTTTAATCCAATTATATTGTAGGAAAAAATATATTGTATCATTGAGTCAAAAAAAATCAAAAAATAAATAGCTGACAGATAAATAAATAGATATTGATTAAAATTTTTGATTTTTTCTGATAAAAAAATAATCACAAGAGACAGTGAAAAAAATCTAAAATAAAAAAGTGAAGCCTCTAAGGACAATTTATAATTGATAGACAAAAATGACCTTGATACTAAATACAAATAAAAAAATATAAATAAATATATATATACGTTATATTTTTTTAAAAAATCTATATCAAATAAAATAAATAGAGAAAATAACACAATTAATGCTAAATTAAAATTTAAAATACCGACCCCAGCAATTAAACTTAGGGGTATAAAAAAAAATAAAACCAAAGTTAATATTTTAAAAATCATTATAGGATAATTATTTTGTTTTTTATAAAAATTTAGGTTATAAAACATTGATTGATGAATTCTAAATATAGTACAATTTTATCCTATATAAAAAAATTTTTTTTTATATATTTATTTATAAGTACTATCGTCATTGGAGTAGTTTATTATATTCACAAAATTTCCCTAGATGAAGAGAAAACTAGATATACTGGAATTTGGGAAATATCCTATAATTTTGTGAACATGTATGATTTATCTTACCCTACTTCTTCTGATATATATATTGAACTTCAAGATTTATATAACACAAATGATTATAGCATTACCGAGTCTGGTAAAGTGCTCTTGATAGAAAAAGAAAAAGCAGAATTTGATAAATATGAAAAAGAAATTTTGATGAAAATGGATTTGTATAAGGAATTTCTTATTGGAAGAATAAACGAATTAATAGATCTAAATCAGTCAATTACTGTAGCAGCAAATAATAGCCCAAATAAAGAAGTGTTTTACCGAACTCAGTACGACAACATAAAGTTTAAGTCTTTTATAAATAACATAGACAACGTAATAGATATTAATCAAGTTTCTAAAAGTTCTATAAACTCAAAAAGAGTGCCACTGTATTTTAAAATCATTTCCAGCTTTGTTACATCTACTTTTATATTCATGCTTTTTTTATTTTTTTATATTAAAGTATTCAACAAACCAAGAAACAAAATTTGATATTCCTTTTTTATAATTTGTTTTAGGTTTAATAGAGGTTGCTTTTTTAATTTTTTCAATAGATGCGTGTGTATTTTCTACATCACCAACTTGAATTGGTAAATATTTAATTTTAGATTTTATCTTTAAATTTTTTTCAATTTCAAATATGAATTTTTTTAGAGGAATAGATTTTGAAGACGCAATATTATAAATTGAATAACGTTCTTTTTGTTTAGATAATGAAAGTTTGTAAACGTATGCAGTTACATCATCAATATAAGTGAAATCTCTACAATGCTTTCCATAATTATATACGTTTATTTTTTTATTAGAACTTATGTTTTTAGTAAATTTAAAAAGTGCCATATCAGGTCTACCCAAAGGACCATAAACTGTAAAAAATCTCATACCAACACACTTTAAACCAAAGATATTACTATATGCATAACTCAAAACTTCATTACATTTTTTAGTAGCAGCATAAAAGCTGAGCGGCTTATTAGTGTCAAATGACTCTCTTAAAGGAAAGATTTTTTGATCACCATAAACTGAACTTGTTGAAGCAAATAAAAATTTTTTTACTTTGAAATTTTTTGAGCATTCGATAATATTAAAAAAAGCATTAATGTTGTTATCTAAATAAGTTTTGGGGTTTTGAATTGAATACCTCACACCTGCTTGTGCTGCTAAATGGATTACAATATCGATTTTGTATTTATTAAAAAAGTTAATAAGTTTTTTATTATTTTTTAAATCAATTTTGAAAAAAACAAAATTTTTGTTTTTATTTAGTATTTTTAATCGTTCTTTTTTTAGAGAAATATCATAATAAGAATTTATGTTGTCAATCCCAAATATTTTTTTTTTTTTATTATCTTTTAAAAATTTATTTGTTAAATGAAATCCTATAAATCCTGCGCAACCAGTAATTAAAATATTCATTAGTTTGTTGGTAAAACAAATTCTGGACCTGAATTAATACTTTTAGGCCACCTACTAGTAACTGTTTTAAGCTTTGAAAAGAATCTGATACCTTCAGAACCATGCATAGAGTGATCACCAAACAATGAATTTTTCCAACCTCCAAAACTATGAAAAGCCATAGGAACAGGTATAGGAACATTAACTCCAACCATTCCTATCTGTGTGTTAGTTGAAAAGTTTCTCGAAATTTCTCCATTGGATGTGTAAATACTTGTACCGTTTCCAAAAGGGTGATCATTAACGAGTTTAATTGCTTCTTCATAATTTTTAACTCTAACAACTGATAGAACTGGACCAAATATTTCTTCTTTGTATATGGTCATGTCTTTGTTAACTGAGTCAAAAATTGTTGGGCCAACAAAAAAACCATTTTCATATCCTTGGATACTACAATTTCGCCCATCTAGAACTAATTTAGCACCCTCATTTACACCAGATTGGATGTAATTCTTTACTTTTTCCATATGTTCTTTTGAAATCAATGGACCCATATCAGCTTTGTCATCAACCCATGGAGCGACCTTCAAGCTTTGCGCTTTATTATTTAGTTCAGCAACAAGATTATCAGCTATATTTCCCACCGCAACAGCAACAGAAATTGCCATACACCTCTCTCCAGCTGAACCAAATGAAGCTCCAATCAAGCCATCAACTGCTTGGTCTAAATTTGCATCAGGCATTACAACTAAATGATTCTTTGCTCCTCCAAGTGCCTGTACTCTTTTTCCAGAGGATGCTGCTGTTTTATAAATATGTTTCGCTACAGGAGTTGATCCAACAAAACTAATAGACGCAACTCTTTTATCTTCTAATAATCTATTAACTATTTCTTTGTCACCATTAATTACATTTAAAACACCATCAGGTAATCCTGCATCTGAAAACAATTCTGCTAGTCTTATTGCGCAAGATGGATCTTTTTCGGAAGGTTTTAGAATAAAAGAGTTTCCACAAGCTATTGATATTGGATACATCCACATAGGGACCATGGCTGGGAAATTAAAAGGTGTAATTCCAACAGTAACACCTAAGGGCTGTCTTATAGACCAAGAGTCAATTTCATTACCAACATTTTGAGAAAATTCTCCTTTTAATAAGTGGGGGATTCCACAAGCGAATTCTACAACTTCAAGGCCTCTTGTTATTGAGCCTTTAGCATCCTCTAGGGTTTTACCATGTTCCAATGATACAATTTTGGCTAAATTTTCAATATCCTTTTCGATGAAATCTTTGTATTTTGATATAATTCTTGATCTTTTTAAGGGTGTTACATTAGACCATTTTTCGAAAGCGGTCTCAGAAGTTTTAATAGTCTCATCATAATCAACTGAATTTGAATTGATGACCTTACCTATTTGTTCACCTTTTGAGGGATCAAAAACTGGTAAAAATTCATTTGAATGACCAACATGTTTTCCGTTAATAAAATTATTTATTAATTTCATTTTTCTTCTTATAAATTAAAATTAAATTTCTTAAATAAATAAATATTCCAAATA
>CETH01104602.1_pt1 | contig 14153 bp, 14 predicted proteins | sample 361461 | NCBI WGS metagenome assembly CETH01 (sample SAMEA2622695, study PRJEB7988) | marine metagenome | isolation source: saline water (ENVO:00002010), including
AGAAAAAAATGAATAAAGGTAAAAAACTTTACGAAGGAAAAGCTAAAATTATATACGAGACCAAGGAAAAAGGTCTTGCTATTCAGCATTTCAAAGACGACGCAACAGCTTTTAATAATAAAAAACAGGCTACTGTTGAAGGCAAAGGAGTTCTAAACAATAGAATTTCTGAACACATACTAAATAATTTAAATCAAGTTGGTATAAAAACACATTTAGTTAAAAGATTAAACATGAGAGAGCAACTGATCAAACTGGTTGAAATTATACCGATAGAGGTGATAGTAAGAAATATAGCAACAGGATCCTTAACAAAAAGACTGGGTGTGACTGATGGTACAATTTTAGAAAAACCTTTATTAGAATTTTGTTACAAAAAAGATGAACTTGATGATCCTTTAATTGCAAAAGAACATATCTTTGCTTTTAATTGGGCAACAAAAGACGAGATAAAATCTATTGAAGATATGACTTTTAGAATAAATGACTTTATGTCCGGTATGTTTAGAGGGGTTGGTATAAAACTTGTCGATTTTAAATTAGAGTTTGGAAGAATATGGCATGGAGACAAAAAGGAAGTTATTCTTGCAGACGAAATAAGTCCCGATACTTGTAGACTTTGGGATGTTAAAAGTGAAAAAAAATTAGATAAAGATAGATTTAGAAAAGATCTTGGAAATATTATTCAAGCATATCAAGAAGTAGCCAGAAGGTTGGGCATAGTGCCCGAAACAACCAACGTAAGCGAAGTAAACTTTAATAAACCTACATCAATAAGCATTAAGAAAAAATAAATTGAAATTTGCAGTAACTATCACTTTGAAAAAAGATGTGCTAGACCCTCAAGGTAAAGTAGTCGGTCAAACACTAAAAAATATGGGAATTAATAATTTAAATAGTATAAGGCAAGGAAAATTCTTTGAAATAGACATGAATGAAACAGATTCTATAAAAGCTGAAAGTCAAGTTAAAGAGATGTGTGAAAAATTATTAGCAAATCAAATTATTGAAGATTTTAAAATTAATAAAGAAGAATGAAATCATCTGTTATAGTTTTTCCAGGATCAAATTGTGATAGAGATGTTGCTGTTGCATTAAAAAAGCTTCAATTCAAAAATTCAATGATCTGGCATAAAGAAACTGAACTTCCAAAATCAGATTTAATTGTGGTTCCTGGAGGTTTTTCTTACGGAGATTATCTAAGATCAGGTGCTATAGCAGCTAAATCAAATATATTGTCAGAAGTAGTAAGGGCTGGAAAGAAAGGTTCTTTAATTTTGGGCATCTGTAATGGATTTCAAATTTTAATTGAATGTGGATTATTAAAAGGAGCTCTACTAAGAAATTCTGGACTAAAGTTTATCTCAAAAGATATATTCGTGAAAGTACAATCGATCAAAAATAAATTCTTTAATAGATATAAGGATGGTGAAGTATTAAAATTAAATATTGCACATAATGAAGGTAATTATTTCACTGATGAAAAACATTTAGAAGAACTAGAAAATAATGAATTAATACCAATTAAATATTGTGATCAAAAAGGAAATATTAATTTTAATTTTAATCCAAATGGATCTATAAATAATATTGCTGGTATATTTAATAAAAACAAAAATATATTAGGTATGATGCCTCATCCAGAAAGAATGTCTGATAAACTTTTGGCTGGCGAAGACGGACTGGGGCTATTTCTAAGTTTAATGAATTGATATGACAATTAATAAAGATCAAATTTTATCTCATGGTTTAAAAATAGATGAGTATAATAAAATAAAAGAGCTTTTAGGTAGAGACTCAAATTTATTAGAGTTGGGAATTTTTTCAGCTATGTGGAATGAACACTGTTCTTATAAATCCTCAAAAATTCATTTAAAAAAACTACCAACAAAAAATAATATTGTAATACAAGGACCTGGAGAAAATGCAGGTGTTATTGATATTGGTGATGATGATGCTATAGTTTTTAAAATAGAAAGTCATAATCATCCTTCTTTTATCGAACCTTATCAAGGAGCAGCTACTGGTGTAGGAGGAATTTTAAGGGATGTATTTACAATGGGTGCAAGACCAATTGCTTTAATGAATTCAATTCATTTTGGTTCTCCCGATAATAAGAAAACTCAAAATTTATTAAGTGGTGTTGTGTCTGGAATTGGAGGTTACGGAAATTCAGTTGGTATACCTACAGTTGGTGGTGAAACTAAGTTTAATAGCACTTATAATGAAAATATTTTAGTTAATGCAATGGCAATTGGTCATGCAAATAAAAATAAAATATTTTATTCAAAAGCTAAGGGTATTAATAAATCAGTAGTATATGTAGGCTCAAAAACTGGTAGAGATGGTATTCACGGAGCTACAATGGCTTCTGCAGAATTTGATGAAAATTCTGAAGAAAAAAAACCAACTGTTCAAGTGGGTGACCCTTTCACTGAAAAATTACTATTAGAGGCTTGCCTTGAATTAATGAAGGATAATTCAATCATATCTATCCAGGATATGGGTGCGGCAGGTCTAACATCTTCTAGTATAGAAATGGCTTCGAAAGGTAAACTAGGAATTGAATTAGATTTAAATAAAGTACCTTGTCGTGAAAATAATATGACGCCTTATGAAATAATGTTATCTGAAAGTCAAGAACGTATGCTGATCATACTTGATGATAAAAAGGAAAAAGAAGCAAAAAAAATATTTGACAAATGGGATCTAGATTTTGTTGTGATAGGTAAAACAACTGACACAAATAGACTAATATTAAATTTTAACAAAGAAAAAGTAGCAGATATTCCTATTAAAGCATTAGCAGACAAAGCGCCTTTGTATGAAAGAAAAACTACCAAATCTAAGCTTAAAAATAACAAAATTAAAATAAAAGATTTAAAAAAAATTAAAATTGAAGATGCTCTCATTAAAATATTATCTTCGCCAAATCATTCAAATAAAAAATGGATTACTGATCAATACGACCAAATAGTTATGTGCGATACAGTACAGAAATCAGGAGGTGACTCTGCTGTAATTAGAATTCACAACAAAGAAAAAGCTATAGCAATATCCGTGGACTCCTCGGCAAATTATTGCAAAGCCGATCCAAAATCTGGTGGGAAGCAAATAGTATGTGAAAATTGGAGAAATTTAATTTCGGTAGGCTCTAGGCCCTTAGCTATTACAAACTGTCTAAATTTTGGAAGCCCAGAAAAACCAGAGGTTATGGGAGAATTTGTTGAATGTGTTGATGGAATAAGAGAAGCATGTGAGTTCTTAAATTTTCCAGTTGTATCTGGTAACGTGTCTTTTTATAACGAAACAAATTCTAAAAGTATATTTCCAACACCTGTGATCGGAGGCATTGGGGTAATAGATAGTTTAAAAAGAACAATTGATCTTAAAACAAAAAAACCTGGAAACTTAATTTTGATTTTAGGCAAAACTATTGGTCATTTGGATCAAAGTACATTTCTTCAAGAAAATTATTCAATAAATGATGGACCACCTCCAGAAATAAATCTTTTTAATGAGAAAAATAATGGTTTAGCTGTTTTAAAACTTATTAAGAATAATTTAATTTTATCTGCTCATGATGTATCTAGTGGTGGCATAATTGTTGCACTGGCTGAAATGTCAATGGCTTCAGGCCTAGGAGTAAAAATATTCAAGCCTAAAAAATTTAAAAATTCTTTTGAATATTTTTTTGGTGAAGATCAGGGTAGATATCTTGTTGAAATTTCTAAAAATAATCTTAAAAAAGTTGAAATGCTTTTAAAGGAAAGTAATATTTTTTTTGAAGTCGTTGCTGACGTACAAAAAGACACATTTGAAATTGAAAATGTATTTAATTTAAAAACAAAAGATCTTCAAAATTATAACAATCAATGGTATAATAAATACAATGCCATTAACTAAAAATGAAATTTCAACAATGATTATGTCCGCTTTTCCTGATGCAACTTTAGAGTTAAAAGATATCGCTGGTGATAGTAATCACTATTCCGCTAAAATTGTTTCAAAAATTTTCAATGGAAAATCCAAAGTTGAACAACATAAAATGGTATATAAAGCTCTTAAAGGTAAAATGGGTAATGAGTTACATGCTCTTGCTCTAACTACGGAAGAAAAAAATGGATGATGTAAATAAAAAGATTAAAACTATTATTGATTCAAATAATATTGTGCTCTTCATGAAAGGAACTCCTGACTCGCCTCAATGTGGTTTCTCAATGGCGGTTTCAAATATTTTAAAACATTTAAAAGTTAACTTTGAAGGCATAAATGTTTTAGAGAGCAAAGAAATGAGAGAGGGAATAAAAAATTATACAGATTGGCCAACAATACCTCAGCTATATGTTAAAGGAGAATTTGTAGGCGGTTGTGACATAGTAAAAGAAATGTTTGAAAAAGGAGAGCTTAAAAAACTCTTTGAAAGTAAATCTCTATTATCTTGAGTAGTATTCAATTACTAATTTAGGTTCCATAACTGTAGGGTAAGGAATATCTGCAAACTTTGGAACCCTAACGAGTTTAGCTGTTTTATTTTTTGTATCCAGCTGAATGTATTCAGGAACATCTCTTTCCTTGCTGCTTAGACTACTATCAATTATCGTTAGACTTTTTGACTTATCCTTTACTTCAATTAGATCTTCTTCTCTAACTTGATAACTAGAAACGTTTACTTTTTTTTTATTTACTCTGAAATGGCCGTGATTAATTAATTGTCTTGCTGAAAAGACAGTTGGGGCTAATTTTGCTCTATATATAACTGTATCCAATCTTCTTTCTAAAATTCCAACCAAATTTTCTGTTGTATTACCTTTTTTCTTAATTGCTTTTCTATAAACATTTCTGAATTGTCTTTCATTAATATTACCGTAATATGATTTCAATTTTTGTTTAGCATTAAGCTGTACACCGTAATCAGTAGGCTTACCCTTTTTATTTTGACCGTGTTGACCAGGAGGGTAGTTACGTGTGTTAAATGGACTTTTGGGTTTACCCCATAAATTTACTCTTAATCTTCTATCTACTTTGTGTTTTGCCCTAATTCTTTTTGTCATAAAAAAAACGTTTATAATCCTTATACAGTATATTTGTCAATTGTTCTTATATTTTGCTGAAAACGCTTGATAATATCCTTAATTCTTTATTACTTAACTCCATTCTACCGAAAATATTTCTAAGATTTATCAGCATTGTTTTTTTCTTTTCCTTTGGAGAAAAAAAACCTTTTTTTTCTAAGCGGCTTTCGATAAAATCAAAGAAATCATTTAATTTTTTTTTACTTATTACTTTATCCAATTTTTTTTTCTTTTTAAAATAAATTGGCCTTAAACTTTTAAATATTTCGTAACAAATTAAAATAACACTATGTGAAAGGTTTATAGACTCTAAGTTTTTACTTACTGGAATTTTGAAAATATAATTTGAGTATGATATATCTTCATTAGATAAGCCGGAAGCCTCGGGACCAAACATAATTACAATTTTCTTTTTTTTATTTTTTTTAATATTATTAATAAACTGGTTAAAGGAGAGATGACTTTTATTTATATCTCGCTTCCTTGCTGAAGAAGCATAAACAATATCGTATTTATTTATCGCTTCTTTAATATTAGAATATACTTTTGTCTTTTTAAAAATATCTTTTGCTCCTACAGATGTCGCTATTGCTTTTTTGTTTGGCCAAGTTTCTTTAGGATTAACTAAATCTAAAGTCTTAAATCCAAAGTTTTTTAGTCCTCTAGCTGAAAAACCTATATTTTCTGGTAACTGTGGTTTTACAAGAAGAAAGCCAATTTTATTAATCATTAGCTGGAGCTTTTTCTTTATACAATTTATAGTCTAAGCTATCTATTAAAGCTTTGAAGGATGCATCAATTATATTTGGGGACACTCCTATCGTGAACCAGTTTTTTCCATCTTTATCGGTGCTTTCTATAGAAACTCTTGTAGTAGCATTTGTTCCAGTGTTTAAAATTCTCACTTTATAATCAACCAACTTTAAATCTTTTAAATATTTAGAATATTTTCCAACTTTATCGACGTTTGACCTGATAGCATTATCCAAAGCATTAACTGGACCATTACCTGATCCCTCACAAATAATCTCTTTACCGTCAACTATGATGTGAGCTTTTGCAAAAGAATTTATTTTATCTTTGGAATCCCTTTTTACAGAAACATCATATTTAGAAATAGTAAGATACTTTGGTATTTCTCCCAAAAGACGTCTAGCTAATAATTCAAATGAAGCATCAGCACCATCGTAGGAATAACCAGCAAATTCTCTATCTTTAACTTCATCTAGCAAACTTTGAACTTTTGGATCATTTTTATCAATTTTAATATCATACTTTTCTAATCTAGACATAATATTAGATTTACCTGATTGATCAGAGACTACTATATTTCTAAAATTTCCAACTAGATTTGGATTTATGTGTTCATAAGTTTTTGGATCTTTTGTAACTGCTGATACATGCAAACCTCCTTTGTGAGCAAAAGCTGACGCTCCAACATAAGCTGAATGTCTATTTGATTTTCTATTTAATATTTCATCTAATAATCTTGAACATTCTGTTAGTGTTTTCATTTTGTTATTAGAAATTCCAATTTCAAAATTCTTAGCAAAACTTTCTTTTAGAACTATTGATGGAATTACAGACATTAGGTTTGCATTGCCACACCTTTCTCCTAAGCCATTTATTGTGCCTTGAACTTGGCGAACTCCTGACATAACGGCTATTAAAGAATTAGCTACAGCATTTTCTGTATCATTATGTGCATGTATTCCAAGATTTTTACCGGGAATAACTTTAGCAATTGTAGAAATAATTTCTCCAACCTCGTGCGGAAGAGTTCCTCCGTTTGTGTCACAAAGGATAATCCATCTTGCTCCTTCGTCATATGCAGTTCTTAAACAACTAATGGCATAATCTGGATTGTTTTTATATCCATCAAAAAAATGTTCTGCGTCAAACATAAATTCTTTTTTGTTCTTAACAAATAGCTTTGCTGACTCTTTTATGTTCTCTAGATTTTCTTTATTTGTAATTCCTAAAGCTTTATCAACATGAAAATCCCAGGATTTTCCAACTAAACAAACTGCCGGGGTATTCGAGTTTAATATTGCAGATAATCCAGGATCATTTTGTGCGCTTCTTCCAGACTTTTTTGTCATACCAAAGGCGGTAAGAATGGTACTTCCTAATTTAGGAGGTTTATTAAAGAACGTAGTATCCAAAGTATTTGCTCCAGGCCAACCTCCCTCTAAATAATCAACACCAAGATCTGATAGTGCTTTTGCAATTTTATTTTTATCATCAAGAGAAAAATTAACGCCCTCAGTTTGTGCTCCATCCCTTAAAGTTGTATCAAAAATATATATTTTTTCTTTTTTCATTTATATTTCCAACTTGTTTTGTCTCCTTTGTCTTCAATTATTACACCATTGCTTTCTAGCTCTTTTCTAATGCTATCTGCTAATTTGTAATCACCGCTCCTTCTAGCATCATCTCTATTCTTAATTTTAATTTTAATTGTATTTTCGTCAATTTTAGATTTTATCTTTTTAAATTTTTTCCATGTTTCTAAATCTTCTTCTAATAAACCAATAAGATTACATCCGGCAATAAAAAGTTTTTTTGATTCCACATCACCTTTAGAGGCTTTTTCATAAAGCAAATGCAGCCTAGATATATAACCTGGAGTATTTATATCTTCTAAAAGTGGTTGCAATAAATTTTCGTTTAAATCATTTTGTTTAATCTTTTCAAATTGGTTGTACCATTTATCAAGAGTATTTTGACATTCTTTTATTAAATTTTCATTCCAATCTAGAGGTTGTTTGTAATGGGTACTCAACAAGGCAAGCCTAATTACCTGACCATTTATTTTATTTTTCATTTTTTCAATAGTGATGATATTGCCTAAAGATTTTGACATTTTTTCTTTATTAAAAGTTACGTAGCCGTTATGTAACCAATAATTCGCGAATTTTTCTTTTTTATTAGCACAGCATGATTGTGCTATTTCATTTTCATGATGTGGAAAAATAAGGTCTAAACCTCCACCATGAATATCAAAGTTACTTCCAAGAAATTTTTCGCTCATAACTGAACACTCTAAATGCCAACCAGGTCTTCCCCTACCCCACGGTGAATCCCAGCCCGGATCATCAGAAGATGATGGCTTCCAAAGTACAAAATCAAGTGGATTTTTTTTTAACTTTGAAATTTCAACTCTTGCACCTGCAACTAATTCTTCTGGTTTTTTTTTTGATAATTTGCCATAATTTTTAAATGAATTTACAGAAAAATAGACATGTTTATCTTTTTCATAGGCGTATTTATTTTTTAACAAATTTTTAGTCATTTTAATCATGCCCTCTATATGTTCTGTGGCTTTTGGTTCAAAGTTGGGTTTTAGACAATTAAGATATTTACAATCTTCATGAAAAACATTTGTGATTTGTTTTGTAAGTTTATCTATTGATATTTTTTTCTTTTTAGATGAGTCAATGATTTTATCATCTATGTCAGTTATATTTCTCACATAAATTACTTTATCTTTCCCGAAAATTTTTAATAGAACTCTATATAAAACATCAAATACAACCAAAGGCCTGGCATTACCCACATGTGGAAAATCATAAACAGTCGGACCACAAACATAAATTCCAACTTTATTTTTATTAATTGGAATAAAATTTTCTTTTTTTCCAGTTAATGTATTTGATAAATTTAATTGGTTAATCATCTTTTATAATGCAAACAGGTATAGGATTTATTTTGTGTAAATTTTTTTCTCTAATTTTTAAATACTTTTTATAGTTTGGATCATTTTTGTTTGCCATTGCATTTTCTAAATCTTGATAACTCATGCCTAATTGATCAACATCATTTCTTCCATCATTCCACAAACCATCGGTAGGGGCAGCATTTATAATTTTTTCTGATATTCCTAAATATTTTCCAAGATCCCAAACTTGGGTTTTTGTACAATCGGCTATCGGAGAAATATCTACACCACCATCACCATATTTTGTATAAAATCCAACACCAAAGTCTTCAACCTTATTTCCTGTACCAACAACTATTCCCGAATTAGCTGCCGCAACTTGATATAATGTTGCCATTCTAAGTCTAGCTCTTGAATTTGCAAAGCCGTGTTCATTCTCAAAATTCATTAAAACGTTAGAAAAAGCATGAAAAATTTTGTCCATATCTAATAAATGGTGTTCAACATTTTCATATTTTGATTTTAACCATTTTGCATGTAATAAACTTAAATCGTGCTGAGACTCAATTTGTTTAATAGGCATGGTTAGAACAATAGTTTTCCTCCCTGTTTTTGCACATAATGTACTAACTACTGAGGAGTCAATACCTCCTGAAATTCCAACAACTAAAGCTTTGGGCTTTAATGAAGCATTTTTACAATAATTGTCTATCCATGTTTCTATAATTTTTGCTCTTTTTTCTATTTTCATAATTAAAACAATACCTATCTCCTTTTAAGGAATCTGTCTTAATAATTATATAATAATTATTAAGACGCTGCTTGAATAATGTTTTTTGAATACTTAGAATTCTTCTTAATTTCCTCAGAAATTAAGAAAGCTAATTCTAAAGCTTGCGTGGCATTTAGTCTTGGATCACAGTGCGTTCTGTATCTGTTTGATAAATCCTTTTCTGATATTTTTTGTGCGCCACCTGTACACTCTGTCACGTCTTGTCCTGTCATCTCAACATGTAGGCCGCCTGCATAAGTACCTTCGGACTGATGGACCCCAAATACATTTTTTACTTCTTTTAGAACGCTTTCAAAAGGTCTAGTTTTGAACCCGGTTGCAGCTTTAATAGTATTGCCGTGCATTGGATCGCAAGACCAAACTACCTTTAAACCCTCTTTTTTAACTGATCTTATAAGTTTAGGTAAAAATTTTTCAACGTTATCTGCTCCAAATCTTGAAATCAATGTGAGTCTACCTGGATCATTTTTGGGATTTAAAATGTTACAAAGCTTGATTAACTCTTCAGCTTTTAATGATGGTCCACACTTTAAACCAATGGGATTTTTAATTCCTCTACAAAATTCTACATGTGCCCCTTCAGGTTGACGAGTTCTATCTCCGATCCATACAAAGTGAGCTGATGTATCGTGATATTCTCCTGTTGTAGAATCTATTCTTGTCATTGCTTCTTCAAAAGGAAGAAGAAGTGCTTCGTGAGAAGTATAAAAATTAACTGTTCTAAGTCTTCTATTATTATCTGGATTAATTCCACAGGCTTCCATAAATGACAAAGAGTCACTTATTTTATCTTCTATCTCTTTATATTTGCCTTTTGTTTTTTTATTAATAAAACCCAGATTCCATAGGTGAACTTGCCTAAGATCTGCAAAACCTCCTTGGGAAAAAGCTCTGATTAAATTTAAAGTAGATGCCGATTGAGAGTAAGCTCTAAATAATCTTTTTGCATCTGGTTCTCTAGCTTTTTCAGAAAATTCCATTCCATTTATATTATCGCCTAGATAACTCGGTAATTCTTTCCCATCTTTTTTTTCTATCGGAGAACTTCTGGGTTTTGAAAATTGTCCAGCAATTCTTCCGAGTTTTACAACAGGCAGGTTAGCTGATGCGGTTAAAACTAATGACATTTGTAATATAGCCTTAAAAGTATCTCTTATATTATCAGGGTGAAACTCAGCAAAACTTTCGGCACAATCTCCGCCTTGTAGTAAAAAAGCCTTTCCCTCAACAACATCTGCTAAGGATTTTTTTAAAGAACGTGTTTCTCCGGCAAACACAAGAGGTGGGTACTTGTTAATTTTGCTCAAAACCAAATCAAGTTCTTTTTGGTCCTGGTATTTCGGTATATGTTTTGCTGGATATTTTTTCCAGCTATTTAAATTCCATTTTTTCATTCTCAACCTGTGATATATATATATTGGTCTTTACATATTTCCAAGATAGTTTTGTTTAATATTAGTCAAAATAATGAGAATTATAAGAAAAAGTACAGAAAAATTGCTCATAGAGTCATTCAAATATGAGTTCAAAAAAGTCGTTTCTAACAAAAACATAGCAAAAAAAAGATTAAGTTTTGTTTTAACTGGAGGACCGAGCCCAGTAAATTTGTACAAAAAATTATCAAAATTAAAAATAAATTGGTCAAATGTTGATTTTTTTTGGGGTGACGAAAGATGTGTTTCAAAAAGTTCTATACATTCTAATTATAATCTAGCAAATAAAAATTTATTAAAATTTATTAAAGTAAAAAAAAATAACATTTATTCAATAGATACCCAAAATATCTCAGCAAAAAATTCCGCTAATTATTATTCTTCAAAAATAAAAAAATATTTTAAAGGAAAGAAAATTAGATTTGATATTTTTTTATTAGGAATGGGTAATGATGGACATATTGCTTCAATTTTTTCAGATGATTTAAAACCCAAGTTAAATAAAATAGCTAGGAGTGTAAAAAGAAAAGATTTTAAAAGAATTACTATTAATTTAAAAACAATTAATAAATCTAAAATTATTTATCTATGGTTAAATACTAAAAAAAAGACAGAAATTTTTAATTCAATTAAAAATAAAAAAAATAAAAATATTCCAGTTAATCTTTTAAAAAAAAATAAGATTGTAGTCTTTTCTGTAAAATAAAAATTCTTTTTATTCTACTGTTACAGATTTAGCTAAGTTTCTGGGCTTATCGATATCACACTTTTTAAATAAAGCCACATGATAGGAAAGAAGTTGAAGAGGTATAGTAAACAAAAAGGGTGTTAAAGATAAGTCTGACTCGGGCAAATTAATTTGAAATCTTATATTTTCGCTCACTACCTTGGCCTGCGAATTAGTAAGCAATAATACCTTACCTCCCCTTGCAATCACTTCTTGCATGTTCGACAATGTTTTTTCGTAATATTTATCTTTTGGAGCAATAACTACTACTGGTAGACCGTCTTCGATAAGGGCTAAGGGACCATGCTTCATCTCACCAGCTGGATAACCTTCGGCGTGAAGATAAGAAAGTTCTTTTAACTTTAAGGCTCCTTCTAAAGCAATTGGAAATGACAATCCTCTTCCTAGAAACATAGAACCTTTTGATTTATAAATATCTTTAGCTATCAATTGTATTTTTTCCTCTTCTTTCAAAGATTCTGATATTAATTTTGGCAAATTTTTTAGATTATTTACTTTTTTCTTATAATCTTCCTCCGTAATATCATTTCTTATTTGTGAAATTTTGAGTGATAGTAAATATAGTACGAGCATTTGACCCAAAAAAGCTTTTGTTGATGCAACACCAATTTCAGGTCCAGCATGAATTGGTAAAACATAGTCGGAAAGTCTAGCAATAGAACTTTCAACAACATTTATAACTGAACAAGTTTTAACATTATTTTTTTTGCATAGGTCTAAAGCTGCATAAGTATCAGCAGTTTCACCAGATTGTGACACAAATATATACAGATTGTTTTTATCAAATCTAACTTTTCTATATCTAAATTCTGAAGCTATATCAGTTTCTACATTTAATGATGTAAGTTCTTCCAGCCAATATTTAGTTATCAAACATGAGTGGTAGGCGGTTCCGCATCCTATTAATACTATTTTTTTAATTTTTTTTGGATCAAATGAAAGATTGTAAAAATTAATTTCTTCTCTAATTTTATCAATATATTCCTTCAAGCAAGTCTTTATTGTTGTAGGCTGTTCAAAAATTTCTTTGATCATAAAATTCTTAAAATTTCCCTTGCTAACTGATAGTTTATCTTCAGAAAGTGTAAAGATTTCCTTATTAATTTTATTTTTTTTGGAATTATAAAAATTTATTTCATCTTTGGATAATACGCATACGTCACCATCGTCTAAGTATGAAATCTTATTTGTCATAGATTTTAAAGCATAAGAGTCTGATCCTAAATAATTTTCACCATTAGAATATCCAACAGCAAGAGGACTTCCTCTTCTTGCTCCAATCACAAATTTCTGAGAATTTTTAAATATAATTCCTAAAGCAAAACTTCCTCTCAACATATCTAAAGTCTCAAATACAGCTTGAAGTGGTTCTAATTTTTTTAATTTTTCAGTAAGTAAAACTGTTATTACCTCTGTATCGGTTTGTGATTTAAATACCTTTCCAGATTTTTCTAATATTTTTTTTAATTCATCTGAATTTTCAATTATTCCATTATGTACAACAGAAACCATTTCACTTGAATGTGGATGAGCATTTACCTCATTTGGTACTCCATGTGTTGCCCATCTTACATGACCTATACCTAAATTTCCTTCACTTGGATTCTGAAATAAGATTTTTTCAAGTTTTTCAACTCTTCCTGGACATTTTTTTTCGTTTATCTCTCCTTTTGAAATAGTAGCTAATCCAGCAGAGTCATAACCTCGATACTCCAATTTTTTTAAAGCATTAACAATATTTGTCGATACGGATTTATTGCTGGCAATTCCTATTATTCCACACATTATTTTTTTCTCTTATAGTTTTCTATTTCTTCTTGTTCTGATCTTTCTATGGCTAAAGAATTTTCTTTTACATCATTAGTTATTACAGAACCAGCTCCGACAATCGATTTTTTATTAATTTTCACTGGTGCCACCAAAGAAGTATTTGAACCGATAAAAACATTGTCAGAAATAATTGTTTTATTTTTTTTCACACCGTCATAATTACAAGTAATAGTTCCAGCTCCAATATTTGTATTTTTTCCTATTTCACTGTCTCCTATATAAGACAAATGACTAACTTTTGAATTAGCTTTTATTTTAGATTTTTTTGTTTCAACAAAATTGCCGATTTTAACTCCGGGCATTAAATGCGTTCCGGATCTGATTCTTGCGTAAGGTCCAATGGTAACTTTGTTTTCTATTTTTGCTCCCTCAATATGACTAAAGGATAAAATTTCAACGTTACTTCCTATCTTTACTTTTTTGCCGATAACTACATAAGGATTTATTGTTACGTTTTTACCAAATTTAGTATCTTTAGATAAAAAAATTGTTTCAGGTGCAATTAAATTAACACCAGACTTTATGGCTTTTTTTCGCAAACTTTCTTGATTTGCTTTATAAGCATGTATCTTTTTGAATTTTGAATTTGTCTTCATAAAAATTTCTCTTTACA
>CETH01046217.1_pt1 | contig 14151 bp, 10 predicted proteins | sample 361461 | NCBI WGS metagenome assembly CETH01 (sample SAMEA2622695, study PRJEB7988) | marine metagenome | isolation source: saline water (ENVO:00002010), including
AAAATGGCAGACAAAAAAAAATTTGAAAGAAATAAACCACATTGTAACATTGGTACAATTGGGCACGTAGACCATGGTAAAACAACTTTAACAGCAGCTATAACAAAGGTTTTGGCTGAAAAAGGTGGAGCAGAATTTATTGCTTACGATCAAATTGATAAAGCTCCAGAAGAAAAAGAACGTGGAATTACTATTTCAACAGCTCACGTTGAATACGAAACTGACAAAAGGCACTACGCACACGTAGACTGTCCCGGTCACGCTGACTATGTAAAAAATATGATCACAGGCGCTGCGCAAATGGATGGTGCAATTCTGGTAGTGAACGCAGCTGATGGTCCAATGCCTCAAACAAGAGAACACATTCTTTTAGCAAGACAAGTAGGAGTTCCTGCTATTGTTGTTTTCTTAAATAAAATTGACCAAGTAAAAGATAAGGAACTTTTAGAGTTAGTAGAAACTGAAATTAGAGAACTATTAACTTCATATAAGTTTCCTGGAGATAAGATACCGATTGTAAAAGGTTCAGCATTAAATGCAGTTGAAGGTAAAGATGAAGCTACTGGAAAAAACGCTATCATGGAACTTATGAAAGCAATTGATGAGACCATACCTCAGCCTTCTAGACCAAAAGACAAACCTTTCTTGATGCCAGTTGAAGATGTTTTCTCAATATCAGGTCGTGGAACTGTAGCTACTGGAAGAGTAGAACAAGGAGTGGTTAAAACCGGTGAAGAACTTGAAATAGTTGGAATAAGAGATACAAAAAAAACTGTTATAACTGGTGTAGAAATGTTTAGGAAGATTCTTGATACTGGTGAAGCTGGAGATAATATCGGGGCACTTTTAAGAGGTGTTGAAAGAACTGATATAGAGAGAGGACAAGTTCTTGCAAAACCAGGTTCAGTAACGCCTCACACTGAGTTTGAATGTCAGGCTTATGTTTTGAAAAAAGAAGAGGGTGGAAGACATACTCCGTTTTTCACAAAATACAGACCTCAATTTTATTTTAGAACTACTGATGTAACAGGAGAAGTAACTTTACCTTCTGGTACAGAAATGATTATGCCTGGTGATGATGCAAAATTTACAGTAAAACTTATTACCCCTATAGCGATGAGCGAAAAACTTAACTTCGCTATAAGAGAAGGTGGTAAAACAGTTGGAGCTGGAGTTGTGACCAAAATTATTAAGTAGGCTACTAGGAGCGTAGCTCAATTGGTAGAGCGCCGGTCTCCAAAACCGGAGGTTGGGGGTTCGATTCCCTCCGCTCCTGCCAAAAAATAAAAAAATATGAAAAACCCTTTAAGATTTTTACAAGAAGTTAAGCAAGAAGCCTTTAAAATTACTTGGCCTACAAAAAAAGATACCGTTACTGGAGCTTTAATGGTTTTTGTTTTGGCAAGCTTAGCAGCAGTTTTTTTTTTATTGTTAGATCAAATTTTAAAATTTTTTTTAAATTTAATTTTAACCATAGGTATCTAAATGGATTGGTATATTGTGCAGGCTTACTCAGGGTTTGAAAACAAGGTTGCAGAAAACATTAAAGATGTAATGTTAAAGAACTCTATGGAGGCAAATCTAGGTGAAATATTAGTTCCAACTCATAAGGTTACTGAGGTTAAACAAGGAAAAAGGAAAGAGAAGCAAAAAAAATATTTCCCAGGCTATGTTCTTGTCAAATTAGATCTTAACAAACAGATTTATCACAAAATTAAAAATATACAAAAAGTGAGTGGTTTTTTAGGCCCAGAAGGAAAGCCAATTCCTGTTTCTGAAAACCATATAAAAAAAATAATTGATCAAGCAAATTCAAGCAAAGAGAATCCATCTGCAGGAATAACTTTTGAAATTGGTGAAAAAGTTAAAGTTTGTGATGGACCATTTGCATCATTTACAGGGTTAGTTGAAGAGGTAAATGAAGAAAAATCTAGACTCAAAGTCTCAGTATCAATTTTTGGTAGACCAACACCTGTTGATTTGGGATTTAACGAAGTGGAGAAAAATTAAATGGCAAAAGAAATTTCAGGATACGTAAAGTTACAAATAAAAGGTGGACAGGCTAATCCAGCCCCACCTGTTGGTCCAGCATTAGGACAACGTGGAATAAATATTATGGAATTTTGTAAAGCATTCAATGAAAAAACAAAATCATTAATGGGTAAACCTGTTCCTGTAGTTATAACAGTTTATAAAGATAAAAAATTTGATTTTATTGTAAAGACACCTCCCGCATCACACTATATTAGAGAGGCAGCAAAATTAAAAAGCGGGTCAAAAGAGCCAGGACGTGTTATTGCAGGATCAATAACAATTAAACAAGCAGAAAATATTGCCAAAGAAAAAATGAAAGATTTGAATGCACACGATCTAGAAGAAGCAACAAAAATTATTTGTGGATCAGCTAGGTCAATGGGTATCGAGGTAAAAAAGTAAATGAAAAAAAGATCTAAAAGATATAAAAAATTAAAAGAGTTAGCAAAAGTTAATAAAGTTAATAACTTTGAAACAGCTATTACTCAAATAAAAAAAATGCCAAACCCAAAGTTTGCTGAGTCAATAGATGTTTCGTTTAAAGTAAATATAAAAAAAATCAAAGGTTCTGAAAATACACTCAAAACAGTAGTGGAATTACCAAATGGAAACGGGAAAAAAATTAAAGTTGCTGTTCTTTGTGATGAGTCAAAACAAAGTGAAGCAAAGAAAAGTGGAGCTGAAATTTATGGTTCCGAAGATTTATTAAAAAATATTTCTTCAGGAAAAATTGAATTTGATAAATTAGTATGTACACCAAATATGATGTCAAAACTTGGTAAGTTAGGAAAAATTTTAGGGCCAAAGGGCTTAATGCCCAATCCTAAACTTGGTACCGTCACAGATGATATTGTGGGTACAGTAAATAAAATTAAGAATAAATTTACCGAAATAAAAAATGATAAAGATGGAAATATTGGTATTTCAATTGGAAGAAAAAGCTTTGATGAGAAAAAACTGTTAGAAAATTTTAAAGTGGTTTTTGAGAACCTGAAGAGAGATAAGCCAAGTATGTTTAATTCAGAGATTATTAAAAATATATATATATCAGGAACAATGAGTCCTTCATTAAAATTAAGTTTTAAGGATATTTAAGCCATGATGACAAAACAACAAAAGAAAAATTACGTTGAGGAAATGAAAAAGATTTTTTCATCAAATGAGGCTGTCATGATAGCTCATTATAAGGGTTTAAACGTAAAACAATTAGATAAAATTAGAGATGAAATGAGAAAAAGTGGTATTTTTTTTAAAGTTACAAAAAATAGAATTACTAAAATAGCTTTAAAAGAAACAAAGTGTAAAGATTTAGAAAAATTTTTTACAGGACCAACTGCAGCAGCTATTTCTTCTGATCCAATTATGTCAGCAAAAATATTATCGAAATATGCAAAAAGCGGATCTCATTTAAAAATTGTTGCTGGCTTTATGGATGGCAAGATTTTAGAAGCCAAAGAAGTGGCAGAAATTGCCACACTACCCACATTAGACGAAGCAAGGGCTAAAATAGTAGGTATTTTATCTGCTCCGGCTCAAAAAATTATGAGTATTTTACTTGCACCTGGCTCAAAAATTGCTATTTTGGCGCTCGCAAAGAGTAAAAAAAGTTAAACAGAATTAAATTTAAAATGGCAGATCTAAACAAAATCATTGATGAACTTTCTAAACTAACAGTTGTTGAAGCAGCTGAACTATCTAAACAATTAGAGGAAAAATGGGGTGTTAAAGCAGCAGCTCCTGTAGCAGCAGCAGCACCTGGCTCAGCAGCACCTGCAGCAGAAGAAAAAAGTGATTTTACAATTTTTCTTGCATCAGCAGGAGATAAAAAAATTAATGTTATAAAAGAAGTAAGAGTGATCACTGGTTTAGGGTTAAAAGAAGCTAAAGATTTAGTTGAAGGAGCTCCAAAGGAAGTTAAAAAGGGAGTTCCTAAAAAAGACGCTGAAGAAGCAAAGAAAAAATTAGAAGCTGCCGGAGCAAAAGTAGAATTAAAATAAAAGTCTTTAGTATTTTATATTTTAATCTATTGCTTAATACTATTAAGACTTGTTGAATGGAATTATCTTTTACCGAAAGAAAAAGTATAAGAAGAAATTTTGGCAAACTCAAAGAGAGTTTGTCCATCCCCAACCTAATAGAAGTTCAAAAAAACTCTTATGATGAATTTCTTGTCTCAAAAAGCAAAAACTACAAGAATGACCCATACGAAAAAGGATTGCTTCGTGTTTTTAAAAGTATTTTTCCAATAAACGATGCATCAGAAAAATCTTCTCTAGAATTTATATCTTATAGGTTAGCTAAGCCAAAATTTGATGTTACCGAATGTAGACAAAGAAGTTTAACTTATTCTGCGGCTATAAAGGCAAATCTTAGATTAGTAGTTTACGATATTGATCAAGAAAAGAATACAAAACAGATACTTTCAGCAAAAGAACAAGAGGTTTACGTTGGTGATTTACCCTTAATGACCCCAAGTGGTACTTTCGTTGTTAACGGTGTCGAGAGAGTAGTTGTTAATCAAATGCATAGGAGTCCAGGTGTATTTTTCGATCATGACAAAGGAAAAACACATGCGAGTGGTAAACTGTTGTTTAACTGCAGAATAATTCCAGGAAGAGGTTCGTGGTTAGATTTTGAATTTGATCCTAAAGATTTATTATTTTTTCGAATTGATAGAAAAAAGAAAATTCCTATAACTTCATTTCTTTATTCTTTAAATTTTACTAGAGATAAAATTTTAGAAACGTTTTATGAATATAGTAAATACGAATATGATATAAAAACTAAATCTTGGTTTGTAAAATTCGAACCAGAAAATTATAAAAGACCAATCAAACTTTTATTTGATCTTGTTGACAGAAAAAATAATAAAAAAGTTCTTCAAAAAGGTGAAAAGTTAAATCTCATATTAGCAAACAAATTAAAAGATAAAGGATTAAAGGAAATCCTAGTTTCAGCTGAGGAAATAGTTGGAAAATATACAAAAATTGACATTAAAGATAAACGTGGAGAAATAATTTTAAAGTCAGGTTTTAATATTACAAAAGAATCATTAGATAAAATTTTAGAATCGGAAATATATTCTTTAGAACTTGCTAATCTCGATCCAATAATGAGAGGACCATATATTCTTGAGACAATGAAAGTTGATAAAAACAATAATAAAGAAGAAGCTTTAAATGATATTTATAGAGTTCTAAGACCGGGAGAGCCACCAACACCAGAAATTGCAGAAGATGTATTTAAAAATTTGTATTTCAACAAAGAGAGATACGATCTATCAGATGTGGGTAGAGTAAAACTTAATGCTAAATTAGATCTAAAAACTCCTGATACCACTAGAGTACTTACAAAAGATGATATCGTAGCGATAATAAAGTTCATGTTAAATTTAAGAGATGGTAGAGGCGATGTGGATGATATTGATCACCTAGGAAATAGAAGAGTAAGATCTGTAGGAGAATTAGTAGAGAATCAATTTAGAATTGGTCTTTTACGTATGGAGAGAACAATTAAAGAAAAAATGTCTACTTTGCTAGAGATAGAATCAGCAATGCCACAAGATTTGATAAATGCAAAACCTATTACCACATCTTTTAAAGATTTTTTTGGTACATCGCAATTATCTCAATTTATGGATCAGACTAATCCATTATCTGAGATTACACATAAAAGACGAGTGTCTGCTTTAGGACCAGGCGGATTAACTAGAGAAAGGGCTGGATTTGAAGTAAGGGATGTTCATCCAACCCATTATGGTAGAATTTGTCCCATAGAAACTCCAGAGGGACCAAATATTGGATTAATAAATAGTTTGGCAACATACTCAAAAGTAAATAGGTATGGCTTTATTGAAAGTCCATACAAAAAAGTTTCTAACGGAAAGATTTTAAATAAAATAGAATATTTGTCAGCTATCGAGGAAGAAAAATATACTATTGCCCAGGCTAATTCTGTAATTGACTCCGAAGGAAGTTTTGTCGAAGAACTTGTTTCCTGCAGAAAGGGTTTGAACTTTATTTTATCAAGAAGAGAAAATATTGAATATATAGATGTTTCTCCAAAGCAGCTGGTATCTGTCGCTGCATCTTTAATACCATTCTTAGAAAACGATGATGCTAATAGAGCTTTGATGGGTTCAAATATGATGAGACAAGCAGTTCCATTGTTGAAGCCAGAAGCCCCACTTGTAGGAACTGGTATAGAAGGCGATGTTGCATTAGACTCAGGCGTTACTATAGTAGCAAAACGTAACGGTGTGGTTGATAAAATTGATGGTAAAAGAATTGTCGTTAAAGCAACCGAAGAAAAAGATCTTTCTAAATCTGGCGTTGATATTTATAATTTACTTAAATTTCAAAGATCAAACCAGAATACCTGCATAAACCAAAAGCCCTTAGTAAAGGTAGGAGATGTAATTAAAAAAGGTGATATTATTGCCGATGGACCAGCAACAAAAATTGGTGAACTCGCTTTAGGAAAGAACGTTACCGTGGCATTTATGCCTTGGCAAGGGTACAATTTTGAAGATTCAATTTTAATATCAGAAAGATGTGTTACAGATGATGTTTTCACATCAATTCACATCGAAGAACATGAGTTGATGGCAAGAGATACAAAACTAGGTACTGAAGAAATTACAAGAGATATACCTAATGTTAGTGAGGAAAGTCTTAAAAATTTAGATGAGTCTGGTATTGTTTATGTTGGTGCTGAAGTTAAACCAGGAGATATTTTAGTAGGAAAAGTAACGCCCAAAGGTGAGACAGCTTCGAGCCCGGAGGAAAAACTTTTAAGGTCTATATTTGGTGAAAAAGCCACGGACGTTAGAGACTCTTCTTTAAAAATGCCTCCAGGAAGTTCTGGTGTTATTGTGGATGTTAGAATTTTCAATAGACATGGAGTAGAAAAAGACGAAAGGGCTATTGCAATAGAGAGATCCGAAGTAGAATCCGTACAAGAAGACAAGCACGTAGAAGAAGAAATATTAGAGAGAAATATTAAACAAAGGTTTTTGGAAATTGCAGGAAAAGAAAAATTATCTAAAGGTTACAAAAAAAATAAACCTGGAGATACACTTGATATCGAAGAATTGTCAAATATCAAAGTAAATGAATGTTTAAAATTAAAATTTGAAGACGAAAATACAAATAACAAAGTTAAACAAATTCAAAATCAATTCGAACACGCAAACCAGGATATACAATCAAGATTTGAAGACAAGGTATTAAAAATTAAACAAGGTGATGATTTACTTCCTACAGTTATGAGCGTTGTTAAGGTTTTTGTCGCTGTAAAAAGAAGATTAATGCCTGGTGACAAAATGGCCGGAAGACATGGTAACAAGGGTGTTATAAGCAAAATCGTACCTGTTGAAGATATGCCTTATATGGATACTGGAAAACCGGTTGATATTGTTCTTAATCCATTAGGAGTCCCAAGTCGGATGAATGTTGGACAAATTTTGGAGACACACTTGGGCTGGTCATGCTCTGAATTAGGTGAGAAAGTTAAAAAATTACTAAATTCTTATAGAAAAGATCAAAAAGATAATGATTTAAGAAAAACTTTGGAAACAATATATGGAGAAAAAAATTATAAAAATATTATAAAAAATTTAGATAAAAAAGATTTTGTTGAATTATGTACCAATCTTTCTAATGGCGTACCTGTTTCTACCCCTGTTTTTGATGGAGCATCAACAAATGATATTAACAAAATGTTAGAAACCGCAGGACTTCCAAGTTCAGGACAAACAAATTTGTGGGATGGTAAAACAGGTCAAAAATTTGATAGACCAGTTACCGTAGGTATTATTTATATGCTCAAGTTACATCATTTAGTAGAAGATAAAATTCATGCTAGATCTACAGGGCCTTATAGTTTAGTAACTCAACAACCTTTAGGGGGCAAAGCTCAATCCGGGGGACAAAGATTTGGAGAAATGGAAGTTTGGGCATTAGAGGCTTACGGCGCATCTTATACATTGCAAGAAATACTTACAGTAAAATCAGATGATGTTGCAGGTCGTACTAAAGTTTATGAAACAATTGTTAAAGGCGATGATAATTTTGAGTCTGGCATACCAGAATCTTTTAACGTTCTTATTAAAGAAATTAGAGCACTAGGTTTAAATATTGAATTGAATTAAAACAATGGAAGCAAAATTAAAAAAATTTACAAAAAAACAAGTCACAGAAAAAGATCTTAAATATCTAAAAATTACTTTGGCTAGTCCAGAAAAGATTAAATCTTGGTCTTGGGGTGAAATTAAAAAGCCTGAGACGATTAATTACAGAACTTTTAGACCAGAAAAAGATGGTTTATTTTGTGCTCGAATTTTTGGACCTGTAAAAGACTATGAGTGCTTATGTGGAAAATATAAAAGGATGAAGTTTAGAGGAATTGTTTGTGAAAAGTGCGGAGTTGAGGTCACTAAATCGAAAGTAAGAAGAGAAAGGATGGGACATATAGATTTAGCTTCACCTGTTGCACACATTTGGTTTCTAAAATCTCTTCCAAGCAGAATATCTTTATCTATTGATATGAAATTAAAAGATGTTGAAAAGGTACTTTATTTTGAAAGCTTTATTGTTATAGAACCTGGCTTAACGGAGTTAAAGAAAGGACAACTTTTAACCGAGGAGGAGTATTTAAAAGCACAGGAAAAATATGGAGAAGACGGTTTTACTGCTGGCATAGGAGCTGAAGCAGTAAGAGAGATTTTAATTGGAATAGATTTAAAAAAAGAAAGTGAAAAACTAAGAAATTCTTTGGAGGGAATCAAATCTAAAGTTACCGAAGAAAGAACTTTAAAAAGACTTAAGCTAGTGGACTCATTTATTGAATCTGGAAACAAACCAGAAGATATGATTTTAACCACAGTTCCCGTTATTCCCCCCGAACTTCGACCTTTGGTACCTCTAGATGGCGGTAGATTTGCTACTTCAGATCTAAACGATCTTTATCGTAGAGTAATAAACAGAAACAATCGTTTAAAAAGATTAATAGATTTAAAAGCTCCAGATATAATTGTTAGAAATGAAAAAAGAATGCTTCAGGAGTCGGTTGATGCATTGTTTGACAACGGAAGAAGAGGCAGAGTAATTACCGGAACAGGAAAAAGGCCTCTTAAATCATTAGCTGAGATGTTGAAAGGAAAACAAGGAAGATTTAGACAGAATTTGTTAGGTAAGAGAGTGGATTATTCAGGAAGATCTGTAATAGTAGTTGGTCCTGAATTAAAACTCCATCAGTGCGGTTTGCCAAAAAAAATGGCTTTAGAACTTTTTAAACCTTTCTTGTATGCGAGATTAGATAAACTCGGTTTGGCGACAACAATTAAACAGGCCAAAAAAATGGTAGAGAAACAAAAACCTGAGGTATGGGATGCTCTAGAACATATAATAAGAGAGCACCCAATTTTATTAAATAGGGCACCTACTTTGCACAGATTAGGAGTTCAAGCTTTCGAAGCTAAATTAATAGAGGGTAATGCTATCGAATTACATCCTTTAGTATGTGCAGCATTTAATGCTGATTTTGATGGAGATCAAATGGCTGTACATATCCCATTAAGTTTAGAAGCTCAGTTAGAAGCAAGAGTCTTAATGATGTCAACAAATAATATTCTTAGTCCATCAAATGGTAAACCAATCATAGTTCCCAGCCAGGATATAGTTTTAGGAATTTATTATTTATCACAGTCAAAAAATAAAGATGAGGATAAACCTGTGGCAATTTTTTCAAACGTTAATGAAATAATCAATGCCTTAGAAGACAACAATATTAGTGTACACTCTAAAATTGTTTGTCAATTTACTACCGTTGATGAAAAAGGAAATGAGATTAAAGAAAAGTACAAAAGTACAGCGGGCAGGTTTCTTTTAGCTGAGACGTTACCAAAGAACCATAAAATTAAATTTTCTTTAACTAACAGGCTCTTAACCAAAAAAGCTGTATCAGAAATTATAGATATTGTTTATAGGTATTGCGGTCAAAAGAAAACTGTAATTTTTTGTGACAAAATAAAAGAACTAGGTTTTAAACATGCATTTAAGGCTGGAATATCTTTTGGAAAAAATGATCTAATAATTCCAAAAACAAAGGAAAAATTAGTTAATGATACCAAAAAGCTTATAGAAGATTACGAAAAACAATATCAAGATGGTTTTATTACTAGAGGAGAAAAATACAACAAAGTAGTTGATGTTTGGTCCAAATGCACAGATTCAATTGCGAACGAAATGATGAAAGAAATTTCGTCAGCCGAAAAGATATATAACGATGGAAGGATCGAGACTAACTCAGTATTCATGATGGCAGACTCTGGTGCTAGGGGATCGCCGGCACAGATGAAGCAATTAGCTGGAATGAGAGGTCTGATAGCTAAACCCTCTGGTGAGATCATAGAAACTCCAATAATATCAAATTTTAAAGAAGGCTTAACAGTTTTAGAATATTTTAATTCAACCCATGGCGCAAGAAAAGGACTTGCTGATACAGCTTTAAAAACAGCCAATTCAGGATATTTAACAAGAAGACTTTGCGATGTCGCACAGGATTTGCAAGTTACAAGACAAGAATGCGATCCCAAACTAAGATCTTCAATAACACTGTCAGAGATAATAGAGGGCGGTAATATTTTAGTTAGTTTATCCGAAAGAGTTTTAGGTAGAGTCTCAGCAGAAAATATTAAAAATCCATTGACTGGCGAATTAATTGTTAAAGAAAAGGAAATGATTGATGAAAACGTATGTGAAAAAATTGATTCCGCTGGTGTTAAAACAATTCAAGTTTATTCTGTAATTACATGCGGCTCTAAAAAAGGTGTTTGCGCAATGTGTTATGGAAGAGATTTATCACGAGGCAAAATGGTTAGCATTGGGGAAGCAATCGGGATGATAGCCGCTCAATCTATTGGAGAACCCGGTACTCAATTGACCATGAGAACATTCCACGTTGGAGGAACAGCTCAAATTAAAGAGCAATCCTCAGTAATTTCTGCAACAGAAGGGGTCCTTAAAATTTCGAATAAAAATTTAATTAAAGACTCAAGAAACAATATTATTGTAATGGGAAGAAACACTCAGTTGTCATTAGAAGATGGAAATGGACGACAGCTGGCCCTGTATAAAGTTCCATATGGATCCAAACTACTTTACAAGCAAGATGACAATGTTCCAAAAGGAAAAAAAATATGTGAATGGGATCCATACACGCTCCCAGTGATTGCTGAAACAAGTGGTATAGTAAATTATATGGATCTTGTAGATGGTGTTTCACTTGCTGAAACAGCAGATGATGCAACAGGTATATCAGTTAAATCTGTAATTGATTGGAAATCTCAATCAAAGAATTCAGATTTAAAACCCAGAATAACCTTGAGGAACTCTGAAGGTGAGGTTATTAAAAAAGCAGACCAAAATGAAGCCAGATATTACTTAGTTCCAGACTCAATATTATCAGTTAAAGATGGACAAAAAATTTCAGCAGGAGACGTGCTCGCACGACTGCCAAAAGAAACTTCCAAGACAAAAGATATTACAGGAGGTCTTCCTAGAGTTGCAGAATTATTTGAAGCAAGAAGACCAAAAGATAGTGCAATAATCGCAGAAAATGATGGAATTATTCAATTTGGAAAAGAAGTTAGAGGTAAACAAAAAATATCCATCGTCACAGATAAAGGTGAAAGTTCTAATTACTTAATTCCCAAAGGAAAGCATACAAATTTTAATCAAGGAGAAAAAATTAAAAAAGGGGAATATCTGTTAGACGGAGCGCCTGCACCGCATGATATTTTGAGAATTCTAGGTGTAGAAGCATTAACCGAATACTTTATTAGTGAAGTACAGGAGGTTTACAGAATGCAAGGTGTTGTAATAAATGATAAACACATAGAGACAATAGTAAGACAAATGCTGAAAAAAGTTGAAATAAAAGAGTCTGGTGATTCAAACTACTTGAGCGGTGAAACAGTAGATAGAATTCAATTTGATAGAATAAATGAAGAATTGATTAAAAAAAATAAAAAACCAGCAAAAGGGGAAAGAATTTTATTAGGTATAACAAAAGCTTCTTTGCAGACAAATTCATTTATATCCGCAGCTTCTTTCCAAGAAACAACAAGAGTATTAACAGATGCGGCAATAAAAGGAAAAATAGATAATCTAGAAGGGCTGAAAGAGAATGTAATTGTTGGTAGACTTATACCGGCAGGCACAGGTTTTGCAAAAAATAATTTAGATAACGAAGCCAAAGAGCAAGATAAAGCAAGATTAGCCGAATTACAAAAGCAAGAACTAGAAAATAAATCTACCGAAGTAACTTCGTAAATAACTCATGCCCTCGTAGTGAAATTGGTAGACACAAAGGACTTAAAAACCTTTGTATTTATAGGTTTTTTTGCACCTATTACATGTTGACTTTTATCGCTTCAATGTTAGTTTAGCGCAATTTTAATAGTTAAAAGTAAGGTTATTTGGACCTTAAACAATAACTAGCTAATCGAGGATAACCATCCCTTATCTTTACTATTAATCTTAATAAAAAATATTATGGCAACGATTAATCAATTGTTAAGAAAACCAAGGGTAAAACCTTTGTCAAGAAACAAAGTTCCTGCTTTGGAAAAACAACCTTTAAAAAGAGGTGTGTGTACAAAAGTTTACACAACTACCCCCAAAAAACCTAATTCTGCATTAAGAAAAGTAGCGAGAGTTAGATTATCAAATGGTTATGAAGTTACAGCATATATACCTGGCGAAGGACACAATCTTCAAGAGCACTCAGTTGTTTTAATAAGAGGAGGAAGAGTTAAAGATCTACCGGGTGTTCGATATCACGTTCTCAGAGGAAATTTGGATGCACAGGGTGTTACAGCTAGAAAGAAAAGGCGTTCATTGTACGGCGCAAAAAAACCTAAATAATTATTATCATGTCTAGAAAACGTAAAGCCCCAAAAAGAAAACATTATCCTGATCCAAAATTTAAGTCATTGACTGTCTCAAAATTTATTAACGCTATAATGTATGATGGTAAAAGATCCTCTGCTGAAAAAATTTTATATTCTGCTATGGAAAAGATGAAAAGTAAAAATCTTGATCCAATAAAAACTTTTGACTCTGCTATACGTAATGTGCGACCTAATCTTGAGGTAAGGTCAAGAAGAGTTGGTGGAGCTACCTACCAGGTTCCAGTTGAGGTTAAATCTAAAAGATCGCAAGCTTTGGCGCTAAGATGGATTTTAATAGCTTCAAGGAAAAGAAAAAATAAATCTATGTCTGAAAAATTATATTTCGAACTTATGGATGCATCACAAAATAAAGGCTCGGCCGTTAAAAAGAGAGAAGATACTCATAAAATGGCAGAGTCAAACAGAGCATTTGCTCATTTTAGGTGGTAACAAAATGCCAAGATCACACACTTTAGAAAAATATAGAAATATAGGAATTATGGCTCACATTGATGCTGGAAAGACAACAACAACAGAAAGAATTTTATATTATACAGGGAAGAGTCATAAAATTGGGGAAGTCCACGATGGTGCAGCAACCATGGATTGGATGGAACAAGAACAGGAAAGAGGGATTACCATCACATCAGCAGCTACAACTTGTTTTTGGAGAGAGCACAGAATAAATATTATCGATACACCAGGACACGTAGATTTTACAATTGAGGTGGAAAGATCATTGAAAGTTTTAGATGGGGCAGTTGCAGTTTTTGATGGTGTAGCTGGAGTTGAGCCTCAATCAGAAACGGTCTGGAGACAGGCAGACAAGTATAAAGTTCCAAGAATTTGTTTTGTAAATAAATTGGATAGAACAGGGGCTGACTTTTTTAATTGCGTAGAAATGATTAAGGATAGACTTGGTGCAAAACCCCTGGTTATGCAAATTCCTGTTGGAATGGAAGCTTCTTTAAAGGGTGTTGTAGATTTAATTAAAATGAAAGCCGTTATATGGAAAGACGAAAAACTTGGCGCAGAATTTGAATATGTTGATATACCAGCAGATTTAAAAGAACAATCAGAAAAGTATAGAAAAGAATTAATAGAAACAGCAGTCGAACAAGATGAAAAATTAATGGATGATTATTTAAATGGAAAAGAAATTT
>CETH01136219.1_pt1 | contig 14148 bp, 15 predicted proteins | sample 361461 | NCBI WGS metagenome assembly CETH01 (sample SAMEA2622695, study PRJEB7988) | marine metagenome | isolation source: saline water (ENVO:00002010), including
CTGGAGAGGGCTTAATTGGAATGGTATTTGCAACAAAGGATATTAACGGGGCTCATCAATCTCTTCAAAATCATGGTTTTCTTTTGGGTAAGCCTACAGATGGCGAGGGTACAAACTCCGCCGATCAAAAACTAAGAAAATGGAAAAATCTATTTTTACCCCAAGATTTAACAAGAGGCATCTTTTCCTTTGTCATCGAACACACTGAGGGAAATCTTCCTCAGCCAAAGGACATAGAGCCATCATCTCCTCACAAATTAGACCATGTTGTAATTAATACCAATGACGCAGATGGCTTCATAGAAATCTATCAAGACATTTTTAACATTCGTCTCGCCCTCGATAAAGTTATTGAGCATTGGCAAAAAAGGATGCTCTTTTTTAGACTGAATAAAACCACCATAGAAGTTATAGAGCAAGAAGATGGTTTGCCGCCAAGCGATAAGATGTGGGGCTTGGCTTGGGATGTAAAAGATTTAGAAAAAGCTCATCAACGACTTTTAGATGAAGGGGTTGAAGTAACACCCATTCAAAAAGGGGTGAAGGAAAAAACTTTGGTCGCTACAGTAAAATCGCATACCCAAAACGTACCCATGCTTCTTATTCAGCACCTCGATTAAACGTAATATTTTTTTATTTTTGATCCACTTTTGTAATATATTGAGAATCCCATTAACCTAAATTAAAAGCCATGATCGAAATAATTTTATACACCTTGCTCTTATATTTTTTGCAGCTATTCCTTCCGATCATCCTTAAGCGAAGAATGACAAAGGAGATGTTTCAAAGGTCAAGGCGTGCAACAGAAAATCTGAAAGAGTCGTTGCCAGCATTTTTAGCATTAGCCATTCTTTCAATTATCTTCGATGTTCAGGCTAATGATGTCTCCGCATTTTTCTGGCTTCTTCTAAGAGTGATTTTTGCAGCAGTTTATATCTCGGGTTTTAACTTAAAGCCTGCAAATGAATCTGGACATCAAGCCCAACCCCTAAGAAGCTTTGTTTGGGCCTTATCAATCATTGTTTTATTTGACATGGCTATCAACTTTATTTGATAAAATTTTTACTTAATGAAAAAACTAACACTCTCTTTATACATATTCACCCCTCTATTCTTTTTGGGCTTGCTGGCTGCTTCTACCATTGATGCTACCGTTCATTCAGAAAAAATAGTTTTAGGCTCAGGTTGTTTTTGGGGAGCAGAAAAGGGTTATGAATCTTTACCTGGGGTTATCGATGCTGTTTCTGGTTATGCCGACGGAAAAGGCGTTAGAGCAACTTATAGGGAAATTACAAAACTTAAAAATAAATTTAATGATAATAATCATGCAGAAGTGGTTGAGGTAACTTATAACAAGAATATTATTTCTACTGAACAGCTTTTAATGCATTATTTTGAGTCTCATGATCCCACTCAGCTAAATCGACAGGGAAATGATATTGGTACCCAGTACAGATCTATCATTTTGTATTCAACTGAAGAGCAAAAGAAAGTAATTGATAGAGTTCTTCAAACTTTTCAAGAGCTTTTGTCAGCAGCAGGCTATGGCTCCATTGCAACCTTAGTAAAGCCAATTAGACAGTTTTACAAGGCAGAAAAATATCATCAAGACTATATAGCAAAAAATCCAAATGGATATTGCCCAGATCACTCAACAGGAGTTAAGTTTGCCAAAAAAGAAACTGTTCAAATTGTTAATAATTCAGATTTGCTTTCAGGAAAGCATATTGTCGTGATTGAGGCAGAAGGTTTTTGTCCGTATTGTGACAAATTTAGAGCAGATGTCGTAAAGAATTATTATGGGAATATCCCCCTAGCATTTAGGTTGGCAACTCAACTACAGGGCCTAGAGATTAAATCGACTACATGGGCTACTCCAACTATTTTATTTTTGGAAAACGGAAAAGAATCTTTTGGCTATCAAGGCTACCTTAGCCCTAAAGAATTTTATGAAGCTTTAGGCTACTTTAAGCTCGGAGATTCAGAAGCTTACAAAGTTGCCTTTCAGCAGGGAACAGATGCAAGATTTTGTAAAGAATATGAAATTTTTAAAAATACACCAGATGGTATTTTTGTTGACAAGTTAAGCGGGGCTCCACTTTTTGATACCAAAGATAGGTTTAATTCCTCTACAGGTTGGCTTTCATTTACAGCTCCAATTAAGGGCTCAGTCTATACCAAGCCTGATAATAGTTATGGAATGCGAAGGACAGAAATAAGATCAGTTACCTCAGATATTCATTTAGGCCATGTGTTTCCAGATGGCCCAAATGGTATGCCAAGATATTGTATTAATGCTACTGTGCTTGAATTTAGAAGGAGGCCATTAGGCGACATTAAATTAGGAGCTCCTAACACATGAATACATTGTTTTTAAATTGACTGTTACTATAAAGACAAACTAATAGCCAATATCCAGTTTTTGAATACTAATATGAGCTTTTAATGGATAAAAAGAAAAAAGTTTGCTTTGTAACCTGTGACTATAACTTTTTTAAAGTTTATATAGCCAATCTTGCTGAAAAGATTTCAGAGAAGTATTCAGTTACTGTTATAACTGATACAGATACGATCAAAAATAAAGACCTTATTTTTCTTAAAGAAAAAAAAATTAACATAGAGCACCTTGATAACAGGTCCAAGTTTTCAAAATTGAAAATCATTAGATACATCTACACATTAAAAAAAATAGTTAATGAAGTCTCTCCTGACTATATTTTTTATTCCACGATAGAAATATCTTTTTTTGGATCTTTGATAACTAGGTTTCGAGCTAACAGAAGGTCTTACTTTATTATTACAGGAATAGGGCTTGATTTTTTTAGCAAAAAACTACGTTATAAGATTTTAAATTTTATATATTTACTAACCTTTAAAACAAATAAATATAAAGAGAACACCCTTTATATTTTTCAAAACATTGAAGACCGTAGTTTATTTGTAAAAGCGGGATATGTAACAGAAAATAATTCAGAAGTAATACCTCATTTTGGTACCAGGCTTGCCAGCATTGATAATTCTGAGAAGCTCGGCGCTGATTTTGTTAACTTTTTCTTTGCAGGCCGTTTAGTTAAATCCAAAGGAGTGGGGGAACTAATCCAAGCCACTGAAAATCTTGGCAAGAAATACTCAAACTTTCGAACAATTATTGCTGGCCCAGAATCACCTGAAAGTGGAGACCCCATTACTAGCTCTCAAAGAAAATCCCTAGAGGAATCAGATTTTATTAACTATATTGGAAAAATTGTTTTTGAAGATATGTATAGCCTTTATCAAAAATATGATGTATTTGTTCTCCCATCTCATAGAGAAGGCTTTTCAACAGTTGCATTAGAGGCAGCTGCAAATGGAATGCCTTTGATTATTACTAACGCACCAGGTTGCATAGAATGCTTTAACTCTAATGGTTTTCTCATTCAACCAAAAGATAGCTCAAGCCTTGAAAAGGCTATGGAGAGGTTTATTATTGACCCAAAACTCATAGATGTTTTTAGTAAAAAATCTTATGAGCATGTAAAAAATAACTATTCTATATCCAAGATGGCCCAAGCTTATTTATCACTAATGAAAAAAAATACCAACAGCTAAACCTCAACAGGTATAATTTAATCATGGATATGACATCATTTTCCTGCTTAAATTTAGCTCAATGTACCTATCTACTAGTCAGCAAACCCTCCAAAAACTTTGTTTGATTTAATTAAAAGCTTTAAGTTGATCCTTGCAAAAGACGATTTTAAAAAACTTATTTCTATGTCTGTAGTTTTAACTTTGGTGGCGTGTATAGAGGTGGGTGGGTTAGCAACGATTGCTTTCTTGGTTCTTAATTTGGAGAACCTCGGATCAGCGTTGATAGATATACCCTTTTTGAATTATCTTTTGGCCTTCTTTAAAATATCTGAAGAATATATTTTGATATTATTTTGTTCGCTAATTATATTCTATTCCCTCTTTTCAATTTTGCTATCTACTATATCAATAAGGAGAATAAGTATATTCAGTGAAATGATGGGGGCTAAGATTAAGACCTCTCTATTAAAGCATTTTCTAAGTTTAGAATGGTCGGTTTTTCTTCAGTCCCAATCCTCTAAAAATATCTCAAGAGTAATCCATGACGGAGATGTAGTTGCCGACATAATTAATTTTTTTATGAATCTTCTTAACAAGACCATTCTTGCGTTAATAATTACAACTGCTTTATTTTTTTTTAATGCGTCGCTAACTTTCTGGCTCGCAACAATTCTCGCATTTTCATACATCGTCATTTTTTATTTATTCAAAGCATCAACAAAAAAGAATAGTCTAAAAATTACTCAGTATATGGATACCACTCTTGCTATTGTTACCAACATGTTTGGGTCATTTAAAGAAATAATATTTTACAATCATGAGGATAGGGTGCTGTCTAACTTTAAAAAAGTTGACTCTGAAAGAGCAAAATTAAAAGGAATCAATATGTCAATGGCACTTATGCCCCGTTTTTTTATTGATTCTGTATTATTGATGATGCTGGTAATCGCATCAATCTTTGTTACTTTTAATGGCTCAAGCACCTCATCTTTTTTTGCAACACTTTCAGTTTATGGTATAGCTGCTCTGAAATTACTGCCCGCTTTTCAAAATATTTTTTACTTTTCCTACGAAATATTTGCCCGCCTTCCTCATCTCAAAAATGTTACAAGCTTGTTAGCCCATCCTTCAGACTTCAAAAAAGATCCAAATATTGAAAAGGGTGAAGCTGACAACACCCTTTTAAGTGAAATATCTTTTGAAAATGTTTCTTTTGCTTATAAGAAATCTAATAAGCAATCTCTAAAGAATTTAAGTCTGAAAATTAAAAAAGGAAAAAAAATTGCAGTTGTAGGACCAACAGGTTCCGGAAAATCTACATTTGTTGATTTGCTTTTGGGAATGTTAGAGCCTGACTCTGGAAGCATAAGATTAGATAATAATATTCTTTTTGCTGATGTTTTTAAGAGTTATAGGAAAAATTTTTCTTACGTCCCACAAAAAATATTTTTTTTAGAAGATACTTTGAGGAATAACATTACATTTGGTTCAAGTGAGGACATTCATCAAGAAACTTTTGATCAAGCTATTTCAGATTCTTGCTTAATTAATTTGATAGAGGAGCTTCCCAAGGGCATAGAAACTCCAATATCTGATTCTAACCAAATGGTTTCCGGGGGGCAAAAGCAATGCATTGGAATAGCGCGGGCACTTTATAGAGGAGGTGACATCTTAATTTTAGATGAAGCAACTAGCGGGATGGATGCTGAGCTAGAAGAAAATATCTATGAAAATATTTTTAACAGCAATTTTAAAACCATTATCTGCATTACTCACAAGTCTTCACTTCTTGATAGATTTGACGAGATTGTTGTTTTTAATAATGGGCAAATAGAAGCATCAGGCTCTTATAAAGAACTAATCGGCAAAAGTGAGTTTTTTAGAACATTGTCTGACAAACAGTCTCATTAAGAAAAAATATTATATTATGGTGACCACTCTTAATTAAGTTTTAAAATGAAACAACCAATTAATACTGTTCTTATAGTCGGCTTAGGAAGTATTGGCAAAAGACATATGAGGCTGATTAAAAAACTAATTCCTCATATTAGACTTTTAGCTTTAAGGCATGATAAGAATAACTTGGGTGAAAATGAGCCTGCCATTGATGCAACATTTTTTAGCCTTGATGCTGCAATTAAAGAAAAACCAGACCTAGCAATAATTTCTAATCCAGCTCCTTTTCATGTTTCTATAGCTACTCAGCTTGCAAATTCAGGAATTCATTTATTAATAGAAAAACCCATTTCGCATACCTTAGAAGGCGTGGCTAATTTAATAAGTGTTTGTAGGGATAAAAATTTAAAACTCATGACTGGCTTTAATTTAAGATTTCTGCCGTGTTTAAGATTTTTTAAATCTTCAATAGAGAAAAATATAGTTGGAAAAGTTTTGTCAGTAAGGTCTGAAATTGGGCAAAATTTAGAAAAATGGAGACCGGGATTAAATTATTCCTCAAGTGTCTCAGCCAGAAAAGAACTTGGCGGGGGAGCTCTTCTAGAGCTTAGTCACGAAATTGATTATCTTCTGTGGATTTTCGGAGATATTAAATGGGTAATGTCTGTTTTATCCAAACAAAGTGATCTAGAAATTGATGTTGAGGATTCTGCAAATATTCTTATGGGCATTAATTCTGGAAATCAAGAAAATAAAATCACAACCGCATCATTAAATATGGATTTTATAAGACATGATGATGTGAGAAATTGTTTTGCGATTGGTGAAGCAGGAACCTTAAAATGCAATCTTCTCTCAGGCTCAGTTTATATGATGAAAAAAGGAGAAGATAATTGGAAAAAAATCTTTTCCAAGCCTGTCGAGCAAGATTACACTTATAGTTCTCAATTGAAAAATTTAATATCAAGTATTGAAAATCATGATGAATTGGAGGCAAATGGCGAAGATGGCTTAAAAGCCTTAAAAGTAATTGATGCAACTAGACATTCTAGTAAATTAAAAAAAATGGTAGAAATAAATTAATGAAATATATATCCCTTATTTGTGCAAGGGGAGGCTCAAAAGGCATTCCAAATAAGAATATTTATAATTTTCACGGAGTCCCTTTAATTGTTAGGGCTATAGAGGCTGCGATGAAAAACCATTTAATTTCGCGTGTAATAGTTTCTACAGATTCAAAAGAAATAGCAAAAATTGCATCTGATGCAGGCGCCGAAGTTCCATTCATTAGGCCCGCAGAACTTGCAGAAGATGATTCTCCAGAATGGCTAGTTTGGAGACACGCCGTAGATTATTTAGAAAATGATGGGGAGAGCAATTTTTCTTTAATAGTTCTACCGACCACAGCCCCCCTGAGAAATCAAGAAGACATAGACCTATGTATTTCTGAATTTGAGGAAAATGATGTTGATACTGTAATCACAGTCACAGAAGCAAATAGAAGCCCATATTTCAATATGATTAAGAATGACACAGAGGGATTTTCTTCATTGGTAATAACATCAGATGACAAAGTTAGCAGAAGACAAGATGTTCCCGAGGTCTTTGATATGACAACAGTAGCCTACGTTGTTTCACCAGCATCCATTAAATCCAATTCTGGTCTTTTCGATGGTAAAGTCCGGTCTGTTTTCATCCCAAAACAAAGAGCCATTGACATCGACACCCCGTTGGATATGAAAATGGCTGAATTTTTATTTAAAAAAAAAGAGGACATGGTATGAGAACATTAAAAGAGCTAATGAACTTAGATGGAAGAACTGCGCTGGTAACAGGAGCGTGTGGTTTTTTAGGAAGCGTGATATGTGAAACCTTAGCTGAGCAAGGATGTGACTTAATATTGCTTGATTTGCCAGATTCAAATTTTCAAGACCTTCACAAAAGAATTAAAGAACAAAACGATGTAAAGATTTATACAATTGAATCAAACTTAGAAGATTCAGACTCAAGGCAAAGCGCTATAAAAAAAATTTTAAAAGAACATAAAAAATTAAATATTTTAATTAATACTGCTGCATTAGTTGGTTCCACGCCGCTCGATGGTTGGGCAACATCATTTGAAAACCAATCTCTTGAAACATGGGATAGAGCATTTAAGGTTAATCTTGTTTCGGTATTTCACCTTGTGAGGGACCTGTTCCCCTTGATTAAAAAGAGCGGCAATGGATCAATTATAAATATTGGGTCTATATACGGAGTCACTGCACCAGATTATTCGCTATATGAATCTGAAGAGATAGGAAATCCAGCTGCATATTCTTCCTCCAAAGGGGGTTTGATACAGCTAACAAAATGGTTATCAACCACCCTAGCTCATGAAATCAGAGTAAATTGTATTTCTCCTGGGGGCATTCTTAGAGATCAATCAGATACATTTATCTCAAAATATGAGCAAAAAACACCTTTAAGAAGGATGGCGCTTGAAGAAGATTTTAAAGGTATTGTTGCTTATCTTGCTTCAGATTTATCAGAATATGTTACAGGTCAAAATATAATGGTTGATGGTGGCTGGACGTCCTGGTAATCGACTTCTGTATACAAATAAAAATTCAGCATTTTCACTTTCTAGAATTAGAAAGCTACAGGCGCTTTTGAAAATATGAATATTCTTAGATAGAGAATAGTTTGCAAAAAAAAAATTAATAGATAGAATGATCTTAATCGTGATTTGATCCTATTGCCGCGAATTTAAATAAAGAGCTAAAACGGAAATTATTCCCAGGATTTAACTAAGAGCCCAATAGCTGCTTAATACGCAACTATTTTTGGGTTAATTCGAGGTATATAAATATGAAAAGACAAATAATTGAAAGATTGGATGAAGGCCCAGTAATTTGTGCTGAGGGCTTTTTATTTGAAGTAGAAAAAAGAGGCTATTTGGCTTCGGGTGAGTTTGTACCTATGGTTGCATTAGAGCACCCAGAAGCTTTAGAAAATCTTCATAAAGATTTTCAACATGCAGGATCTGACATAGTTCAAGCCTTTACCTATAACGGACATAGAGAAAAAATGAGAGTTATTGGCAAGGAAGAGTTATTAGAGCCTTTAAACAGAGCTTCATTAAAAATAGCAAAAAAAGTTGCCGATAATCCTATTGATGGTGGTGAGCCAAATTTGATGGCTGGCAACATTTCAAACTCAAATATTTGGGTTGAGGGTGATAAAGATTCACAAAAAGAAGTATATAGAATGTTCACTGAAATGGTCGATTGGGCTGTTGACGAAGGGGCGGATATGCTCATAGGCGAAACATTTTATTATGCTGAAGAAGCATATGCAGCGCTAGAAGTTATTCAAAAGGCTAAGCTTCCTTCAGTTATAACCATTTCTCCAATGGCAGAAAATATAATGAGAGATGGAGTATCAATTATTGATACCATGAAAGAGTTAGAGCAAAGAGGCGCAGATGTTGTTGGAATGAATTGTTTTAGAGGTCCGGATACTATGATGCCATACCTTAGAGAAGCCAGAGAAGTTCTTAAATGTCATATGGCGGCATTACCACTCCCATTTAGAACAACAGATGAGCATCCAACATTTTTTAATTTGCCTGATGAGCATGGATGCACTTGTCCAGCTCCCCATGGAAGAACATTCCCAACCGCTCTAGACCCTTTGTATTGTAATCGATACGAAATACACGAGTTTGGCAAAGAGGCTGCTGCACTTGGCATTAATTATCTTGGTGTTTGTTGTGGAGCCACTCCTATGCACATAAGAGAAGTGGCTGAAGCAGCAGGCTTAACAGTTCCTGCAAGCAAATACAGAGAAAAGATGGAGAACCATTTTATGTATGGCACCAACGAGAGAACTGCAAAGCATATGCAAGATTATGGAGATAAAGCCTAGGATCTCATCGAAAAAATATGCTAAAAAATTAAAATCATATTAACCTATATCTTTTGTAGGTAATATTTTGACTGATCTGACTGTAAATGAGGTTTACGCAATTGGTGCGCCAATTGTGTTGGCTATGATTTTTGTAGAACTTTTAATATCTAGCTGGCAAAACAAGAAATACTACAAAAAAGAAGATACTCTTTGCACCATTGGACTGCTTTCAGGAAATATCATTGTAGCTTTTTCTATTAAAGGGCTTATCTTAGCTTTTCATTTCTATTTGTATCAATTTAAAGTTATCGAGCTTACTAGCATTTTACCTTTGTGGGCAATGTGGGCCTTAACCTTCATCATGATCGACCTTGTTTTTTATATCTACCATAGAATGTCTCATAGGGTTAGGTTTCTCTGGGCCATTCACCTTAGCCATCACTCAAGTGAAGAAATGAATTTTGCGGTTTCTTTTAGACAAGCATGGTTTGGACCTATTTCGAAAATACCATTTTTTATGGTGCTTCCTCTGCTTGGGTTTGATCCAACAATCATTGCCGTAGCTGGAGTTATGAGTACTTTATGGGGAATAGTTGGCCATACGCAAATTGTTGGAAAACTTGGTTTTATTGAGTGGGTTTTTAATACTCCATCGCACCATAGAGTGCATCATGGCTCTAATAAACAATACATAGATAAAAATTATGGAAACCTATTAATAATCTGGGACAGAATGTTTGGAACATTTGAACCGGAAGAAGAGCCTGTAAAATTTGGCTTGGTCAATAATGTTAATACCTTTAACCCAACAAAGATCACTTTTATGGCTTGGTCATCCATGATTGATGATATCAAGAGCAAGAATAATTTTAGCGAGATTTTTGGTACAGTCATTGGGCCGCCTAGCACCCATATAAAAAATAAAGTCTAGGACATCTGGCCATAAAAAAATTTTTGACTTATCGTGTTTCAGGGCTATATTTCTATAATTATGAATAATTTTAATAAATTTAAGACTATCCCTGCATTGGCTGCGTTATTTTTTTTAAGCATGCCAGCTTTTTCATATAACCCTGAGATAGAAAAGTGTATAGATATAGTTAACCCCACTAAGAGACTCAGCTGTTTCGACGCTGTCTTTCAAGAAAACACACCAATCAAAGAAGCATTAATTATTCCCAAAAAACAAGAAGTTATAAAGACAGATGAACAAAAGAAAGAAGACTATGGTTTAGAAAAACCAAAAGATGATTTTTCTATCACAGCAAAAATAGTTAATGTAAATAAACGAGGAAATTACAAGATTTATATTGCTCTAGATAATAATCAAACCTGGCGAAGTGTAAAGGATATATATGATCGAACTCCAGTAAGCAAGGGGCAAACAGTTTCTATTTCTGAAGGCTTTATGAGTGGGTATGTTATGAAAGTTGAAGGAAAGAAAATTAGTTTAAGAGTAAGGAGGGTTAAGTAAAATGGAAACAAAAATTCCACCACCATTAGTTACATTGGTATTTGCTCTATCTATCTATTTTTCTAGAGGGATGTTTCCAGCGGTTGAGGCTCAGTATTCTTCTTATTTTGGAATCTTTTTACTCTTATTGGGTTTTTTTATCTTAATATCTGCTGTTCGATTATTTAGAAAAGATAAGACAACCGTAAACCCTTTAAGTCCAGAGCAAGCAACAAAGCTAGTCACGGGTGGAATTTTTAAACACTCTCGAAATCCAATGTATCTCGGAATGGGATTTGTATTAGGATCTATGGCCGTCTTTTTTAATGTTATCGGCGGAATTATTTTAATTGCTCTATTTTGTGTATACATAACAAAGTTTCAAATTATTCCTGAAGAAAGAGCGATGAGTGAGTTATTCTCTGAGGAATTTGATAGGTATGTACAAAAAACTCGAAGATGGATTTAGATAAATGAAATGGGCATTATTTGGCCTAACAATTTTTATAAATTATTTAACGGCTAGTACCGAGCTTAATTTAACTCTAAATGAAGAATTTAATATGAAAAATCACGCATATAAAGTACTTACGCTGAAGGAATGGGAGCAGGCACAAGCTTCTAAAAAAATTATTACCAAACTGGATGAAAAGGATGGATTTGTTCATCTTTCAACGGCCTCCCAACTAAGCGCAACTATAGAACTGTACTTTTCTAAAGAGAATAAGGTTGTTCTTTTGCAGCTAGATCATTCTCAAATACAAAATAGCTTGGAATACGAACCACCAGCCCCACCAGCTAATCGAAAGGGCACATTTCCCCATTATTATGGAGAGCTAGATATTAAAGCTGTAGCTAAGGTATGGAATCTAGATCGAGGAGCCTTTCAGATACCAATTGAGGTATTGCTGCAAGCCGAACAAGGCTCGATTGAGAATAAATGAAAACGCTTAAAGAAGAGGTCAAGTTTAATTGTTCTGCTGAAGAGCTTTGGACCATCCTCTCTGATGTTGGAAGATGCGACTGGGTTCCCACAATTGAGGAGATTACAATAGAGGGCGACCGCAGACATTTTGAGATGACTGGCATGGGGCAGATCACTGAAAAAATATTAAAACAAGACAATGCAAGCATGACCCTCCAGTATTCTGCCATACAGACCCCTGCACCCATTGAGCATCATTTAGCTACCATGCAAATATCACCCCTAAATGATCAAGAATGCATGCTTTGTTGGACCACTGAAATATCTCCTGATATTTTTGCAGATGGCATTCACCAAGGAATGCTTATATCGATCGAAGGTATTAAAACCATTATTTGAAAATGATCTGTAATATCTGCAGGTCTGATGCTGCCTCAAGCTTTAAAACTCTAGATAATAAGACTTATTGGAGTTGCAATGTTTGCGGTTGCAAGTATTTAGATAAATCTTATTTCATCGATCCTGTGAAAGAAGAGCAACGATACTTAGAGCACAAAAATGATATTAAAGATAAAGAATATCGAGCATTCCTATCAAGACTTTCTGATCCACTCAAAGAAAAAATCTCTCTTGGCTCGAATGGATTAGACTTTGGCTGTGGCACAGGGCCAGCGCTAGCAGACATGCTAACCCAAGATGGTTTCAAGGTTGCGCTCTATGACCCATTTTTCTTTCCTGATGAGGGCGCCTTATCTAAGCAATATGATTTTATAACCTGCACAGAAACCGCAGAGCATTTTTATGATCCATTTAAAGAGTTCAATACTATCAACGATCTCTTGAAGCCTGGGGGTTGGCTGGGTGTCATGACTTCTTTCTTAACCTCCGATGAGATGTTTGAAAATTGGCACTATCGAAGAGACCCAACCCATGTGACTTTTTATTGTGAAAAAACCTTTCAGGTGATAGCCTCTCAAAGGAACTGGAAATGCGAAATCAAATCAAAGGATGTCGTGCTCCTACAAAAAAATCATGATTAAAGCACCCATCTCATTTATTCAACGCTTAAAATTTATCGGGCCAAGCATCATTGTAACTGGCAGCGTTGTTGGAAGTGGTTCAATAGCTCTCTCACCATTGTTGGGAGCAGCAACTGGCTTTGCTTTGTTGTGGTGGCTTTTATTGAGTCTTTGGAGTAAACCACTTATTCAAGCTGAAATTAGTCGTTATGTCATAGCAACAAATCAGACTTTCCTAGAATCTTTTTCAGATATGCCTGGGCCAAAAACAAACCTTAAGGGTAAGCAAGCCTCATGGTTAGTTTGGTTTATGTTCATTGGAGTGATCCCATCTGTTGCAGGCATGGGCGGTCTTGCAGGGGCTGTTGCAGAAGCAGGGCACCTTATGATCCCAATGCTTAGTACCGAATTATGGGTGGTAACAGCATGTTTTGTTACTTGGTTTATTCTATATCTTGGAACTTATCAAACACTGGAAAAAATTCTACTTGGAATGGTGTTCTTTTTTTCAGTCGCCACTTTAATTATTGCTATTTCAATGCAATCAACCCCCTATGCAATTTCAGGTTCGCAAATCTTAGGAGGTTTTACATTTTCATTTCCTTTTGAGCATGCAGCTTTAGCTCTTGCAGTATTTGGCTTTACCGGAATTAGTTATGGAGAAATTATGGCCTACACCTATTGGTGTTTAGAAAAAGGATATGCCGAACATAATGGCAAGCAAAAGGAAGTCAAAGCCTGGATTAGAGTAATGCAAACTGACGTTTGGGCCACAGTCTTTTTTGTAACCATAGGCACTCTTCCATTTTTTCTTTTAGGCGCATCTGTTTTAAATACCTTGAGTCTTTATCCCCCTCCTGACGGCGATATCATTCAAACTCTTTTAAATATGTTTACTACAATTTTAGGAACTTGGGCTAAATGGTTTTTCATTCCCTTGGCTTTTTTTGTTCTTTTTTCAACCCTACTTTCTGGAACAGCAGCATTCACTAGAACAATTTCAGATTACCTAATTTCAATTGGTTTGGTTGCCGAAAAAGAAAATACCCGAACACACTTAATTAAAATTATTGCATTTGTCATACCATTGTTTTCATCCATAGCGTATTTTTTACTTCCAAATCCAATTACTCTTCTATTAATTGCTGGAATTTGGGCGGCGCTTGGACTGCCGATAATTAATATCGGTGCTTTATATTTAACAAGCAAATTAAGTGAGGAATTGAGGCCTAAAACAATTACCAAAACCATCTTATGGATTTCCCTAATCTTACAGGTTTTAATGGCAGCGTTAATTTTATACAGCCAAATAATCGGCTTTAGCTAATATTTAATTTTTAAAAGTGCTCTTTATGGCATAAAATGCACGACTGATTTATGAGAGAGCAAATGAA
>CETH01049738.1_pt1 | contig 14145 bp, 9 predicted proteins | sample 361461 | NCBI WGS metagenome assembly CETH01 (sample SAMEA2622695, study PRJEB7988) | marine metagenome | isolation source: saline water (ENVO:00002010), including
GACATTTGTCTATACGCAACAGCTTGTTTTGACAGATCATCATAAATGATTAGTGCATGCATTCCATTGTCTCTAAAATACTCACCCATTGTACAACCAGTATAAGGAGCCAAAAACTGCAAAGGTGCTGAGTCAGAGGCTGTTGCGGATACTATTGTTGTATATTCCATTGCACCTGCATCCTCTAAAGTTTTTACAATTTGGGCTACAGTTGATCTTTTTTGGCCAATAGCAACATAAATACAATATAGTTTTTTACTCTCGTCATCGGATTCATTAATCTTTTTCTGGTTTATAATTGTATCTATTGCAACCGCAGTTTTTCCTGTTTGCCTATCTCCAATTATGAGTTCTCTTTGTCCTCTCCCAATAGGAATTAAACTGTCTATAGCTTTTAATCCTGTTTGCATAGGTTCACTGACTGATTGTCTAGGTATTATTCCTGGTGCTTTTACTTCAACTCTTTTTCTCTGCAATTTTTTATCTAAAGCTTCTTTACCGTCTATAGGATTTCCTAATCCATCTAAAACTCTTCCCAAAAGTTGTTTACCTACAGGCACATCTACAATTGAACCTGTTCTTTTTACATTATCACCTTCTTTAATTGCCCTATCATCTCCGAAAATGACCACTCCAACGTTATCACTTTCCAAATTTAAAGCCATACCTTTAGATCCATCGGAAAATTCTACCATTTCTCCGGCCTGGACATTATCTAATCCATAAATCCTAGCTATACCATCGCCTACTGATAATACTTGGCCAACTTCAGAAACCTCGGCTTGATCCCCAAATTTTTTAATTTGCTCCTTTAATATCTTTGTAACTTCGGAAGGATTTATTTCCATTTTAAGCCTCTAATAATTTGTTTTCTAATATCTTTAGTTTATTTTTAATAGATGTATCAATCATCAAACTTTCAATTTTTAAAATTAATCCACCAATCAAATTAGGATCATGAATATATTCTAGTTTTATATTTGAACCTATTTTATTTGAGATTTTTTTTCGAATTTCTTCTACTCTAGAAATTTCCAATTTTTGTGCAACTATTAACTTGCCTGAAATTTCACCTCTTTGAAATGAACAAATCTTTTGAAAGTCCTTTAGAATTTTATTAAGAAAAAATAATTTTCGTTTAACAATTAAAACTCCCAAAAATTTTTTCAAAATATCAGAAAATAAATATTTTTCGCATAAACTATTCAAAACTTTTATTTGATCATTAGGCTTACTAATTGGATTTAGAATAAAATTTTCAAACTCTTTTGAATTTTTAAATAAATTAATTAAAGAATTGGTCTCAGTTTCTAACTTTTCCAAGATTTTGTTTTCATTTCCTAGTTCATATAAAGCCTGAGAATAACTGTTCTTAACAGATTGTGATGATATTGAATGATTGCTCAAAGTTTTTCCTCTAGATTAGATTGTTTGAATCCTAAAAATTAATTAACATATGAAATAGCACTCTTCAAGCGACAGATTGTTGAAAAAACCCATTTTCGGTAATTTAATTAAAATTAATAGGGTCAACATCAACTATTAGTTTTATTCCTTTAGATAATTTAAATTTGTTAAGAGCGTATGACAAAGTGTCTTGAATTTTTAAAGTTTTAGCAGCTCTTATAAGTAATCTATTTCTAAATTTATTTCTAATCTTATAAATAGGTGCATTCACAGGTCCTAATATTCTTGCATCAATTTTTTCAGATAAAAATTCTTTAAGATTATTTGACTCTTTTTCAAGAGTTACTGCGTTACTAGAGGAAATTATAATTGAAATAAATCTTTCAAATGGTGGTAGAAAGTTCTTTTTTCGTAATTCTAATTCGTTTTTTAAAAAAATAAATGGATCCTCGTCAGTAAGTTTTGAAATTATTTTTTTTTCTAAATTATATGTTTGGAAATAAATAAATGACGTTTTGCCTTCTCTTCCGGCTCTTCCAGAAAGTTGATGGTACAGCTGTAAGTTTTTTTCAGCACTTCTTAAATCATAACCTTGAAAACATAAATCAATATCAAGTACTACGATACAGTTTAAGAATGGGAAATGAAATCCCTTTGAAATAAGTTGAGTTCCTATCAAAATATTAATTTTATTTTGAGTAATATCTTCTAATTTAAGTGATGAGGATTTTTTGTTCATCGTATCACTTGAAAATATTAATGATTTATATTCTGGAAATATTTTTTTTACTTCTTCGCTAATTCTTTCAACCCCAGGTCCGCTAAAAATTATTTCACATTTTTCATTTTTTTTACATTCTCTAGCAAGACTCGAATTATGGCCACAGTAATGACATAATAGATTTTTCTTAATTTTGTGATACACCAAATTAATTGAACAATTTGGGCAAGCGAATACTTTTAAACATTTTTTACAAAAAACGAACGGAGAGAAACCTCTTCTGTTTAGAAAAAAAAGAACTTGATCACCTTTTTCCAAATGGCCTTTTACTTTCTCAATAGTTTTTTTTGAAATCCAGGATTGTTTAGAAAGTTCATGTTTGTTAAGATCTATTATTTCTGGAGTTGGTAACTTTGCATTTTTATATCTTGAAGACAGACGCGACATCTCATATTTTTTTTTTTTCACATTTTCAAAGGTTTCTAAAGAGGGAACAGCAGTTATTAAATTTATTGGAATATTTTCAAAATAGGCCCTAGAAATAGCCATATCTCTCGCATTGTAGATAACTCCTTCGTCCTGTTTATAAGATTGATCATGCTCTTCATCAACAATAATAATTCCTAATTTTTTAAATGGTAAAAACAAAGCAGATCTAGCTCCTATAACGACTTTTAATTTCCCCTTGGATAACCCGCTCCAAATAATTTTTTTGTTTTTTTTAGTAATACCTGAATGCCAGATGCATGGTTTAAAACCAAAAAAATCAATGAACTTTTTTTCAAATTCATTTGTTAATCCTATCTCCGGTAGTAAAATCAAACCTTGATAACCTTCATCCAATTTTTTTTTTAAACTATTAAAATAAACAATTGTTTTTCCTGATCCTGTTGTTCCTTGAAGTAAATGAACTCTAAATTTTCCATCATTCTCAGTAATTTCTTCATATGATCTTTTTTGTTCCTGATTTAGATGATATTGATTTATTTTTTTAATTTGATTAAAAATTTCAAAGTCTTTTTCTTTTTCCCATTTAATTGCTTCATTACTTAATAAATGAAGTTTAAGGGCCATTCCTTTTGGAATGAGATTATATCCTGAAAATGCATTTAAAAAACTAATTGTACTTTTTTTTAAAGGGTCAATTTCTAATTTTTTGAGAACTTTTTTAGTTAAGAAGTTCCTCTTCTTTTCTTTCTCAAATTCATTCCATACTACTCCAACTCTTTTAATTTTTCCAAATGGAACAATTACATAATCCCCAGTTTTCAACTCAAAATTTGACTCATATGTAAATGGATAATTAAATATGTTTGGTAATAAAACAGGAACTTTCATTCAATTTTTTTATAAAAGTATTCTACGAATGAATTTGCCTTTTATCTACAGATAACGCAGCTTCTTTTATTGCTTCAGAAAAGGTTGGGTGTGCGTGACAAGTTCTAGCAATATCTTCTGCACTTGCATCGAATTCCATTGCAACAGACATTTCAGCTATCATTTCACCGGCATGTGGCCCTATAATATGAACGCCTAAAACTTTATCAGTTTTATAGTCTGCTAATATTTTTACAAATCCCTCTGGTTCATCTATTGCTTTTGCTCTAGAATTTGCCATAAAAGGAAATTTACCAACTTTATAGGGCATATTTTCTACTTTCAATTGTTCCTCATTTTTACCAACATAAGCTACTTCTGGACTAGTATAAATGACACCTGGAATTACGTTATAGTTTACATGACCTGATTGACCAGCTATTATTTCTGCTACAGCTATTCCCTCTTCCTCAGCTTTGTGAGCTAACATAGGTCCCTTTATTACATCACCAACAGCATAAATATTTTCAACCGAGGTTTGAAACTTTTCATTAGTTTCTATACAACCTTTATTATCTGTACGAATACCCAAGGCATCTAAATTTAAACTTTTTGTATAAGCTTTCCTACCAACTGATATAAGGGCTACATCAGCCTCAAATTTTATATCTTTATTAGATTCATTTGACGCTGAGATTATTACACCTTTTTGATTTTTTTTAATTGAATTTACCTTAGTTTTTAAATGGAATGTAATTCCTTGTTTTTTTAAAATTTTCATAAATTCAATACCAATTTCTCTATCCATTCCAGGAGTAATATGATCAAGATACTCTAATACATGAACCTCAGATCCAAGCCTCGACCAAACTGAGCCCATTTCTAAACCTATATAACCAGCTCCTATTATTAACATCTTTTTTGGAACTTTATTTAAAGACAACGCACCGGTTGATGAAACGATTTTTTCTTCATCAAAAGAAGTTCCTTTAAAATTTACTGGTTCAGATCCGGTACAAATTACGACATTGCTTGTTTGAATTGAAATCTCTCCCTTGTCTTGTTGAATTGTTATCTCATTTTTAGATTTAAATTTACCTGTACCCTTAAAATATGTAATCTTATTTTTTTTGAATAAAAACTCCACCCCTTTTGTTAAGACTGTGACTGCTTTTGTCTTATTCTGCATCATTTTTGGCAAATTTAATTTTAAGTCACCAACTTCAATACCAATCTTACTAAAATTTTTTGCTTTATGAAAATTCTCAGACAAATTTAGGAGACTTTTTGAAGGTATACAGCCAACATTTAAACAAGTTCCACCTAAGCTACCCCTGGACTCTATGCATGCTGTCTTCAAACCTAATTGGGATAATCTAATAGCACACACATACCCAGCAGGACCTCCACCAATTACTGTAGCATCAAATTTTTCTTTCATTTAAATATCTAAAAATAACCTTCTTGGATCTTCCAGAAGTTCTTTTAAAGTTTTTAAAAATGTAACAGAGTCCTTTCCATCAATAATTCTATGATCATAAGAAAGTGCAAGATACATTACAGGTCTTATTTTAATCTCATCATTAACTATAATTGGTCGTTTTACAATATTATGCATTCCTAAAACTCCCGATTGAGGAGGATTTAATATAGGTGTAGATAGCATTGAACCATATACTCCTCCATTGCTAATGGTAAATGTTCCACCTTGAAGGTCCTCAATTGTAAGGTTCCCCTTTTTAGCTTTATCAGAAAGATCTTTTATTTTTTTTTCTATTTCCGCAAAAGATAATTCATCAGCATTCCTTAATACAGGTACTACTAATCCTTTCTCAGTTCCGACAGCAAAACTGATGTTGTAATAATTTTTATAAACCATTTCATCATTTTCAACTTCTGCATTAATCATTGGGAAGTTTTTAAGGCCAATTACACAAGCTTTGACAAAAAAAGACATAAATCCTAGCTTGATTTCAAATCTTTTTTGAAAATCATTTTGATTGTTTTCTCTGATTTTTATTATTTCAGACATATCTACTTCATTAAAGGTTGTTAACATCGCGGCATTCTCTTGTGCTTGTTTCAACCTTTTTGCGATAGTTTGTCTTAATCTCGTCATTTTGATTCTCTCTTCTTGGCCAAACTTTATTTTTCTTTCTGACGGTTTAGGCTGAAATGACATCATATCTAACAGATCGCCTTTTAAGATTCTGCCATCTTTCCCTGAACCTTGAATGTCATCAATATCAATTTTCTTTTCAGTAACGATTTTTCTTACTGCTGGAGATAAAGGCTTAGCATCAATAAGATTATCCTTTTCTTTTTCATTGGTAAGCAAAAGATAGTCTTCATCTGTTTCTTCTTCACTTTCATCAATTTTTGCAACTTTTTTTTCATCAATTTTATTTGAGTCATCAAATATTTTTATTGATTCTTTTTGTTGATGCTTTGTTAATTCAATTACTTTATTATCTTCATCTTCCTCGTTTACATTATTTTTATTTTTCTTCTCTTTTTCTTTAACAATATCGTTACTATTAATTGACTCTACAGTTTCCTTAACTTGACCATTGGCAGTTATAATTCCTAAAACAGAGCCAACTTCTACCGTTTGACCGTTCTTAACGTTTATCGCTCCTAATACACCATTTGAAGGAGAGGGGACTTCTAGATTAACTTTGTCAGTTTCAAGTTCAACAACTGGTTCATCTGTCTCAACTGTGTCACCAGCATTTTTAAGCCACTTAGATACAGTTGCTTCCGTAATACTTTCGCCTAATTCTGGAACTAAAATTTTTTCACTCATTATTTAAATACTTTATTAATAATATCTTTTTGTTGTTTCATATGTCTATTAGCATACCCAGTAGCAGGAGATGCTGCTGATTTTCTGCCGATGTATCTTACTTCTCTTTTAACTCCAATATAATCTAATGTCCATTGAATATAATCTTTTACAAATGTCCAAGCACCCATATTTTTTGGTTCTTCTTGGCACCAATAAAATTTGGTTTTTTTGCCATACTTTTTCAATGCCTTTAGTAAAGATTTAACTGGAAACGGATATAATTGTTCAACTCTTAAGAAAACTATATCGTTTATTTTGTTTTTTTCTCTAGAGTCAAGAAGATCAAAATATATCTTCCCTGAACAAATAATTACTTTTCTAATATTTTCAGGTTTTTTTAGTTTAATAAAGTTCGAGCTTTTTTCCAAAGAATGATCATATAATATTCTATGAAATGAGTTAGTCTTGCCAAAATCTTCAAGATTTGAAACACAATATTTGTTTCTAAGAAGAGATTTAGGTGTCATAACAATTAGAGGTTTACGGAAACCTCTATGTATTTGTCTTCTTAGAGCATGGAAATAATTTGCTGGGGTCGTACAATTTATTACTTGAAGATTTTCTTGAGCACATAATTGTAAAAATCTCTCAAGTCTAGCAGAAGAATGTTCGGGTCCTTGCCCTTCATATCCGTGTGGGAGTAACAGTACAAGGCCAGAAGCTCTAGACCATTTCCTTTCTCCAGATGAAATAAATTGATCAATTACTACTTGTGCACCATTTGCAAAATCACCAAACTGAGCCTCCCATAATGTAAGTGTTTCTGGTTCGACCAAACTATAACCGTATTCAAATCCCAAAACTGCGAGCTCTGATAGAAGACTATCAACGATTTCAAAACTTTTTTGTTTTGTCGATATGTTGTTTAATGGAATATATCTAGTATTGTCTTCTTGATTTCTTAATACAGAATGTCTTTGACTAAATGTTCCTCTACCGGTATCTTGTCCAACAAGTCTTACTGGAAAACCTTCTTCTAATAATGTTCCAAATGCTAAACTTTCAGCATTTGCCCAATCAATGTTTTTCTTTTTTAAAACAGATTCTTTTCTTAACATAAAAATTTTTTGTATAGTTTTATGAATATTGATGTTTGCCGGACAAGAATTGATTTTTTCAGATATCTTGCCTAGTTTATTATAGTCGACACCCGTCATACCTCTTTTATCTTTTCCTTTCTCGGGCTGATACCTAGACCACGTACCTTCAAACCAATTTAATTTTGGTTTATAGTCTTTAGCTGTTTTAAACTGTTCATCAAGTAACTTTTTAAATTCTTCATTAAAATATTTAAATTCTTTCTCTGAAAGAGAACCCTCATCAACTAGTTTTTTTCCATAAATATTTAAAGTTGTTGGGTGAGACCTTATCTTTTTATACATTAGCGGTTGAGTAAAAGAAGGTTCATCGCCTTCGTTATGTCCAAATCTTCTGTAACAGATCATATCTATAACTACGTCTTTGTTAAACTTTTGTCTAAACTCTATTGCAATTTTAGCACAATATACAACTGCTTCTGGATCATCTGAGTTACAATGTAAAATAGGAGACTCAACAACTTTTCCTAAATCAGAAGGGTACGGACTTGATCTGGCAAATCTAGGACTTGTGGTAAATCCAATCTGATTATTTACTATAATATGTATTGTTCCTCCGGTATTATGGCCTTTCAAACCAGACATTGCAAAACACTCTGCTACTACACCTTGACCAGCAAAAGCTGCGTCTCCATGAATTAGGATTGGAATTACTTTCTTTCTTTCTTTATCGTTGTGAAAAAATTGTTTAGCTCTAGTTTGTCCTAACACAATAGGATTTACAGCTTCAAGATGAGATGGATTATCAGTCAAGCTCACATGGACAGAGTTACCATCAAATTCTCTATCAGATGATGCTCCTAAATGATATTTTACATCTCCTGTTGAGTCGTCATGACTAGATGAAAATTCTCCAGAAAATTCATTAAATATTCTTTTATAAGATTTTTGCAGCACATTTGCCAAAACATTTAATCTACCCCGATGTGGCATACCAATTTTTACTTCTTTAACACCTAGTTGACCTCCCCTTTTTATGATTTGTTCTAAAGCTGGTATTAGAGACTCGGCACCGTCAAGTCCAAATCTTTTTGTACCAATATATTTTTTTGCAAGAAATTTCTCAAAACCTTCAGCTTGAATTATTTTTTTCAAAATTGCTTTTTTTCCAACAGTTGTAAAATTTAATCTGTTTTCATCTTTTTCCATTCTCTCTCTAAACCAAATTTTTTCTTTTGGGTCTGAAATATGCATATATTCAACCCCAATAGTTGAGCAATAAATTTTTTTAAGTTTTGAAAGTATTTGGTTTATAGAAGCATAACCAATATCCATATAAGAATTTAAATAAATTTTTCTTTCATAATCTTTTTTTTCAAATCCATAATTTTCTGGATGAAGTTCATTTAAATATTCTCTTTTCATCAAACCAAGAGGATCTAAATTTGCAATCAAATGACCTCTTATTCTATATGCTCTTATCAAAGCTATTGCTTTAATTGAATCTATTTTTTCCTTTTCTAATGTTTCATTGTATGATGGTGCATATTTCGATTTCTTTAAAATTTTGCTTTGGTCGATAATAACTTTTTTTGGACTCCAAGTTGGTCCCTTTATTTCTCTAGCAACTGAGTTTAAATCCTCATTTAAATCATCAAAATAGTTTTTCCAACTTAGCGGTAAATTTGGATCTTTTTCAATATATTTAAGATACATCTCTTCAATAAAAGCACTATTAGCTTTATTCAAAAATGAAGTTTTTTTGTAATCTAAATTTTTTGATGAGCTCATTAATCTATAAGATTATTATAGTGTGTGAGAACAACTTTTTAAAGTGACAATTTATTCAAAAGAGTTTTCCCAATATCGGCTGGTGATTTAGCCACAGTAATTCCAGCTTTCTCCATTGCTTTAATTTTATTCATTGCTCCCCCTTTTCCACCTGAGATAATAGCCCCCGCATGACCCATTCTTCTACCAGGAGGAGCTGTCAGGCCTGCAATAAAGCCAACCATAGGTTTTTTTATTTTATTATTTTTGACAAATTCTGCGGCTTCTTCTTCAGCTGTTCCACCTATCTCCCCAATCATTAATATTGACTTAGTTTCATCATCTTTTAGAAAAAGATCTAAGCAATCTACAAAGTTTGTACCATTGATAGGATCGCCACCAATACCGATGCAAGTAGACTGACCTAGTCCATTTGAGGAGGTCTGAGCTACTGCTTCATATGTTAGTGTGCCAGATCTTGAGACTATTCCAACAGATCCTCTTTTATGAATATCACCAGGCATAATTCCTATTTTGCATTCATCTGGAGTAATTATTCCTGGACAGTTGGGACCTATTAGTCTTGATTTAGACTCAGACAAACGTTGCTTTACTCTAATCATGTCAAGAATTGGAATTCCTTCGGTGATACAAACTATGAGATCTATAGAAGCATCTATCGCCTCTATAATTGCTTCGGCAGCAAATTTAGCTGGTACGTAAATCATAGTAGCATTTGCTCCAGTTTGGTGCTTTGCCTCTTTTACTGTGTTAAACACTGGTCTTCCTAAATGGATCTGTCCTCCTTTTTTTGGAGTAACACCACCAACTAAATTAGTTCCGTATTTTAGTGCTTGCTCAGAATGAAAGGTCCCATGAGAACCTGTAAAACCTTGGCAAATTAATTTAGTGTGTTTATTAATTAAAACTGACATTATTTTATTGCCTCAACTATCTTTTTTGCAGCATCTGACAAATTTGATGCTGATATTATTTTCAATCCCGACTTATCTAAAATTTTTATACCTTGTTTAAAATTAGTTCCAGCTAATCTTACAACAAGTGGAACATTAACTTTCATTTCTTTAGCTGCTTCAACAACGCCTTCGGCTAAAACATCACATCTCATTATTCCACCAAAAATATTAATTAATATTCCTTTCACATTTTTGTCTAACAATATGATTTTAAAGGCTGCTGAAACTTTATCTTTAGAGGCGCCGCCACCAACATCTAAAAAATTTGCAGGTTCTTTTCCAAATAATTTTATTATATCCATTGTTGCCATAGCTAGGCCAGCACCATTTACCATACATCCAATATTTCCATCTAATTTTATATAGGCAAGATCATGTTTGCTTGCTTCTATCTCGTTTGATTCTTCTTCGTTCAAATCTCGCAATGCTAAAATCTCAGGATGTTTAAATAATGCGTTATCATCAAAATTCATTTTTGCATCTAAACAAACAATCTGATTCTCTTTAGATATTATTAAAGGATTAATTTCTACTAAATTTGCATCACATTCTTTAAACATTTTATAAATTGATTTAATAAGATTCTTTGCTTGTAAAAATATATTATCTTTTAAACCAAAAATTTTGACTATTTGATTACACTCATCATCAGAAATATTTTCTTTTAAATCAACTTTCGTGGTAATAATTTTATTTGGTTCTTTTTTTGCTACTTCTTCAATATCCATTCCACCTTGATCACTTGAAATAAAAGCAATTTTGGAGTCTACTCTGTCAACAAGACAAGACAGATAAAATTCTTTTTTTATATTTGTTGACTCCTCTACGTATAGTCTCTTAACCTCTTTTCCGCCTGGACCAGTTTGATGAGTAACTAATTTTTTACCAAGTAGATCTTTTGCTGCTTTTTCGAGCTCTTTTAAATTACTTAAGATTTTCACTCCACCTGCTTTACCTCTTCCCCCTGCATGAATTTGGGCTTTTAAAACATATTTTTCGGTTTTTAAGTTTTTTGATTTTTTTAAAATTTCTTCTACTGAAAATCCAAAAACTCCGTTTGGAGTATTTGCACCGTACTTTTTTAAAATTTTCTTGGCTTGGTGCTCATGAATATTCATTTATTTTTTTAAGTCTGTATCTATTGATGATGCTGCAGCCCAAAGTTTTTTTACAGCCTCAATTGAATTGTCAAACTGAGTTTTTTCTTTTTCATCTAATGGTAATTCCTCAATTTTCTCAACTCCTGCTTTACCGATGATTACCGGAACGCCTGCATATAAATTCTTTACGCCATATTCACCATTCAAATAAGCGGCACAAGGTAATATTTTTTTTTCATCATTCAAGTATGAGCATGCCATCTCAACTCCTGAAGCAGCGGGCGCGTAATAAGCAGATCCTTTTTCCAAATATTTTACTATTTCTCCTCCTCCATCTCTAGTTCGTTGATTTATACTCTCAAGTTTTTCAAAAGAAATTCTTCCTTCTTTGACTAAGTCTAATAGTTTTTTGCCCCCTACTTTTGTGAATCTTGGTAGCGGAACCATCGTATCTCCATGTCCACCCATCACCATTGCCTGAATTTCTTTTACAGGAACGCCTAATTCTAATGAGAGAAATAATTTAAATCTTGAGGTATCTAAAATTCCTGCCATTCCTACAACCTTTGAAGTTGGTAAATTAGAATATTTTTGTAAAGCCATAACCATCACATCTAAGGGGTTTGTGATACATATCACAAAAGCGTTTGGGCAATTTTCCTTTATTCCTTTTGCAACCTGCTTCATTATTTTTAGGTTTATACTAAGTAGATCATCTCTACTCATTCCAGGTTTTCTTGGAACACCAGCGGTAATAATAATTAAATCAGAATTTTTGATATCAGAATATTTATCAGTCCCTGAAAATTTTACATTAAATCCATCTACCGATGAAGATTGAGCAATGTCTAGGGACTTCCCTTTAGCAATTCCTTGGGCTACATCAAAAAGAACTACCTCAGATGCAAGTTCTTTAATTCCAATAAGATGGGCTAAAGTTCCACCAATTTGACCTGCACCAATTAAAGAAATTTTTTTATTCATTATTTATTATTTCATTGTTGGCATTACAAATTCAGAGCTTGATCTTATTCCAGATGGCCACCTTGAGGTAATAGTTTTCAATTTAGTATAAAATCTAACTCCTTCAGGTCCATGCATATGCTGGTCTCCAAATAGAGATCTTTTCCATCCACCAAAACTATGGAAGGCCATAGGAACAGGTATAGGTATATTAATTCCTACCATACCTACTTTTATCTTGCTTGAAAATGATCTGGCTGTATCTCCGTCCCTCGTGTAAACACTTACCCCATTTCCATATTCATGATTATTTACTAACTCAGTCGCCTCATCAAAATTTTTTGTCCTTACTATAGATAAAACTGGACCAAAAATTTCTTCTTTATAAATTCTCATATTTTTTTTTACATTATCAAATAAACATCCGCCAATATAAAAACCTTTCTCATAACCTTGAAGCTTCAAATTTCTTCCATCAACTAAAAGATCAGCACCCTCTTGGACTCCTAAATCAACGTATCCCTTTACTTTTTCAAGATGTTCTTTTGTTACTAATGGTCCCATTTCTGAATTTTTGTCCATTCCAGGGCCAACTTTCAATGCCTCTACTTTTTTTGATAGCCTTTTGACAAGTTCATCACCTATTCCACCTACAGCTACTGCTACAGACTGTGCCATACATCTTTCTCCAGCGGACCCATATGCTGCTCCCATTAACCCATTCACTGCTTGGTCTAAATCACAGTCGGGCATAATTACACAATGATTTTTTGCTCCACCTAGAGCTTGAACTCTTTTTTCATTTTTTGCTGCATTTTCGTAAATATATTTTGCAATAGGTGTTGAACCTACAAAACTTACTGCTTGAATATCTTTATTAGTGAGTATTGCATCAACAACTTCTTTACCTCCATTAATAATATTAAAAACTCCATCTGGAAGTCCTGACTCCTTTAGAAGCTCTGCTAACATTATTGAACAAGAAGGATCTTTTTCTGAGGGTTTTAAAATAAAAGTGTTTCCACAAGCTATAGCCATAGGAAACATCCACATTGGTACCATAGCTGGAAAATTAAAAGGTGTAATACCAGCACAAACTCCTAAAGGTTGTCGTATTGACCAACTATCTACATCAGTACCTACATTTTCAGTAAAATCACCTTTTAGCATTTGAGGAATTCCACAAGCAAATTCTACAACTTCAAGACCTCTTAATAACGAACCTTTAGCATCTTCGTAAACTTTACCGTGTTCAGAAACTATAATTTTTGTTAGTTTGTCAGAGTTTTTTTCTATTAGTTCTTTAAATTTAAACATAACTCTTGCTCTTTGTAGAGGTGGTTTAGCAGACCACTTTTCATAAGCTAATTTTGCTTGTTCTACTGCGTTATCTAGATCTAATTTTGTGCCTAAAATTACCTCAGAGGTTTGTTCGCCTGTGGCAGGATCAAAAACTTGACCTCTCTTTTTTGACTCTCCGTTAACTTTTTTTCCACCTACAAAGTGTTGAATTAAATTCATTGATGAAATTATTTAAATAAGTAATTAGCTTGTTGCAAGCATTTTCTTTATAGCAGCTATAGCTTTTGCTGGATTTAATCCCTTAGGACATGAATTTGTACAATTCATAATGGTATGGCATCTATATAACTTTAATTCATCAGCTACTTTTTCAAGTCTTGCTTTTCTATCTTCATCTCTACTATCTATGATCCATCTATAAGCTTGCAAAAGAACTGCTGGACCAAGATATTTGTCACCGTTCCACCAATAGCTTGGGCATGAAGTAGAGCAGCATGCACACATTATACATTCATATAATCCGTCTAGTTTAGCTCTATCTTCTTTCGTTTGTATATTTTCTTTTTCACTTTTATTATCTGAAGTCTTTAGCCATGGTTCAACTGACTCATATTGTTTATATAATGTGCTTAAATCTCCGATTAAATCTTTAACAACTTTTAAATGCGGTAAAGGATAAATATTAATATCACCTTTAATTTCT
>CETH01039266.1_pt1 | contig 14137 bp, 10 predicted proteins | sample 361461 | NCBI WGS metagenome assembly CETH01 (sample SAMEA2622695, study PRJEB7988) | marine metagenome | isolation source: saline water (ENVO:00002010), including
TAGTGATCAAAATGCAGAATCTAAAGGTATATATGTGCCATTTTTTGGTAAAAAAGCTTCAATTCCAAAGGGCCCTGCATATTTTTATTATAAAACTAAGTTACCCTTATTAATTGGTTTTTGTATGTTAAATAGAGATAATACATATACATTTAAAGTTAAAGAGATAAAATTAAATAATGATTTAAAAAATATTAATGATTTATTTATGGAAGTTTCAACAATATATAATAAAATTTTAGAAGATAAGATTAAAGAATATCCTGAACAATATTTTTGGTTTCATAGGAAATGGGACCGAGAAATATATAAATAATATGCACTTTGATGAAGCATATATTATTGGGATTCCTAAATTAAGTGCTAATCGTTTAGATAAGTGCTTCAAAAAATTTAAAAAACAAAATATAGATGCAAAGCTTTGGGAAGGGATACATGGCTTAGAGGTTAATATTGAAAAATATAAAAAATCAGGATATTTATCAGAAGATTTTGATTTAATGTTACCTGGAAGTTTGGGGTGTTTATTAAGCCATATTACATTATGGGAAAAAATTGAAAAGGATTCGTGTGCTGATGTTGTATTAATTTGTGAAGATGATATTTTATTGCATAAAGATTTTAAACAAAAATTATATAATATTCCTTGGGAAGAAGTTCCAGAAGATTGGGATATTATAAAATTATCATATCATGGACTTGATGGAATAGAAATATCTAATAATATTGTACGTCCTAATTTTAATACTAAAAGTGGAACTAATAGTGGAACTTTTTGTTATTTAATGAAAACTAAAAGTGCATCAAAATTAAAAAATATTTTAATTCCATATGATGGGAAATTATCTATGGATGTACTTTTAAGAGAAAATTTTAAAAATTTTAATCCATATTTATTAAAATATAGATTAGCTACAGAATTAAGATATAAACATTCAATTAGGAAAGAATTAAATTATAGTTTTAAAGAATTAAAATGGTTTGAAAAACTATATATGAAAATTAGTAAAAAGCTATTTTCTTAATTTATCTTTAATTGGTTTTTCAGTATCTGTAACTACCTTAACCCCATCACCAAGTGCATTGTTTAATTCTTTAATTCCCCTTACAAGTTTAATTAATCCTTGGGGTTCTATAGAGCACATTTGGTCAGTACCCCACATTGTTCTATCTAAGGTTATGTGACGTTCTATAATTGATGCTCCCATGCATATTGAAGCTATTGTTGTAGTAAGTCCAAATTCATGTCCACTATATCCTACTATACAATTATATCGATCTTTTAATGTCTTTATACATTTTAAATTTAATTCATCAATAGGCGCAGGATAGGAAGAATTGCAATGTAATACAGCAAAATCAGCTTTAGCATTAGTCTCTTTAATAGCATTAACAGCAGCATCAACTTCATCCATAGTACTCATACCAGTTGATATAATAATTTTTTTCCCTGTTGCTGTTGTCTTTTTTATTAATTCTAAATCTGTTAATAATGCAGATGGGATTTTAATAAATGGAACATCATAATTATTTAAAAAATCTAAACTATCTAAATCCCAAGGTGATGCAGTCCATTTTATATCTCTTGATTTGCAATAACTATCAATTTCATCATACTCAGGTTTTTCAAATTCTACTTTATATTTATATTCTAAATAAGTCATTCTTCCCCAAGGAGTATCTCTCATTATTGACTTTTGATGCTCAGGGACGCAAACATCTGGGTTCCTCTTTTGAAATTTTACAACATCACAGCCAGCAACTTTTGCAATATCAATAAGTTTTTTTGCAATATTTAAATCGCCATTATGATTAATCCCAATTTCAGCAATTATATATATATCGTTCATAATTATATTGTATTCCATTTTTTATTTATGAAATTTACATATTATTAATAAAAAATTTAAGTATAGTTTTTTTATTTATGGTTTAATTAAAAATTAATAAATTTAGATTATATTCTATGTATAACCTTAGACTTAGACCCAAAGATTATAATAAAATAAAAAAATTATTATTATTTATTATCTCGATAATATTTCTATCAAAAATATTTAATATTAAAGTAATATTTCTATTAATACCTTTTTTAATTTTAATTGCCATTCTTGTCTTGCGAAAAAAAATATTTATATATATCTTTAAAAATAAATTAATGAAATTTAATTCGGTTGAAGATAAGTTATTTTATCTAATAAAATTCAATTTTATTCCAAGTAAAATTCATATTGAATTAATTTATTCGAACCTTTTATCATTTTATAATCAATTTGATTATAAAGAAATCATATTGTCTATTGATAAATCAATGAATTTATTATTAACAAAAAATTACAGGTTGTATAACATTTTTTACTCAGCTTCAATAAAATTTTTATTAAATAATAATTTAAAGGAATCAATTAATTTTGGTAATAAATATTATAAAATTAATGATAATAGATATGTAGATAATTCTAGCTTAGAATTGCTTGTAAGAGCTTTTGATAAATCGGGCATGATTTCCAAAGCTAATAAATTTCTTAAATTATTAAAAAAAGATACATGGTGGTATAAAAACAATGCATCAAAATTAAAAATTAATAATCAAATATTCAAAAGTGGTATGAATTATGGGGAAAAGATTAATCATAATATAAAATTTGACAAAAATACTATTTTATACCATACAAGTCATAGTTTACCATATGTTTCAAGTGGGTATGCATTAAGATCTCATTGGCTTATAAAAAACATAATGAATTTTAAATGGAATATTAACGTTTGTAATAGGGTTGGCTTTCCATCAGATAGATATGATTTTAATAATAAATTAATTATTACATCTGAGGAAAATATTGAAGGAGTGCATTATATATATGCTCCAGATAGAATAGGAATTAATATAATGAATATGCAAGAATATCATGAATATAGTGTTAATACAATATTAGAACAATGTAAAAAAATTAAGCCAGCATTAATTCATGCAGCATCTAACCATACATGCGGATTAGCTGCAACTGATGCAGCAAAACGATTAGGTCTTCCATCAATATATGAAGTTAGAGGGTTATGGCATTATACTAGAGCATCTAAAGAAACATATTATAGGAATTCTGAACATTTTCAAATGATACACAACCTTGAAATTCAAGCTGCTAGAAATGCAACTCATGTATTCGCTATTACTGAGGGAGTAAAAGATAAGCTTATTGAAGGAGGAGTTAATAATAATAAAATCAGTATTTTACCTAATGGGGTAGATGCAAATAAATTTATTCAATTGACTAAAGATAAGGATTTAATAAATAAATTTAAATTAAATGATTTTATTATAATTGGTTATATTGGTGCTTTTGTTGATTATGAAGGATTAGATTATTTAATTAAGTCTATAAGAAATTTAATTGATCAGAAAATTGAAAAATTTAAAGTTGTTATTGTTGGAGATGGAAATATAGCAGCTGATTTAAAGTCATTAATAAATGAGTTAAAAATTAGTGATAAAATTATTTTAACAGGGAAAGTTCCTCATGAAGATGTAAATAAATATTATTCTATTATGGATATTTTAGTATATGCAAGAAAAGGATTTGAAGTTTGTGAATTAGTGTCACCATTAAAACCTTTAGAAGCAATGGCTATGAATAAAGCAATTATAGTTTCAGATGTTAAAGCGCTTAAAGAAATGGTTATTGATAATGAGACAGGCCTAATTCATCAAAAAGATAATATTGATGATTTAACAGAAAAACTTATAAGATTAATTCAATCTGAAAAATTGCGTAATAGATTATCTAATAATGCATATAATTGGGTTTTAGAAAATAGAACCTGGGAATCTATAAGTAATATTGTAAATAAAAAATACATAGAATTAATTGGGAAATAATATATGAAAATTATATCAGTAGTTGGAGCTAGACCAAATTTTATGAAAGCAGCTCCTTTCATTCATGAAATAAATAAATATAATAAGATAAATAATAATATTATCGATCATTTGTTAGTACATACTGGACAACATTATGATGATAGAATGTCAGTTAAGTTCTTTAAAGATTTAAACATACCAAATGCAGATATTAATTTAGGTATAGGCTCAGGAACTCACTCTGAACAAGTTGGTAAAACTATGATTGAATTTGAAAAAATATTATTTAAGGAAAATCCTGATTGGGTTGTTGTATTTGGAGATGTTAATGCTACCCTAGCATGCTCAGTAGCTGCAAGAAAATTACATATAAAAGTATGTCATATTGAGGCTGGATTGAGATCAGGAGATGAAACTATGCCTGAAGAAATTAATCGTTTAGTCACAGATCGAATATCAAATTTATTATTGGTTCCAGATAAGTTATCTATTGAAAATTTATTAAAAGAAGGGGTGTCTAAAAATAAAATTGAATTTGTAGGTAATATTATGATAGATACATTAGAAAATCATAAAGAAAAAGCTAGCGCAACAAATATTAATGATATTATTGTAAATAATATTTTTAAAAATCAAAAAAATGTTAATGAAATAGAAAAAAATAATTTTGGTATTATAACAATGCATAGACCTTCTAATGTTGATGATAAAAAAATTTTAGAACCAATTATTAGATTTTTTATTGATGAAGTCTCTAAAAATATAGCTTTAATTTGGCCAGTACATCCAAGAACAAAAAAACAATTAATTGCTTTTAATCTATGGGATGAATTATTAGCAAATAAAAATATATTTTTATTATATCCAATTGGATATCATGATATGTTAAAATTAAATATGAATTCAAAGATTATGTTTACGGATAGCGGTGGTTTGCAAGAAGAATGTACTATCCTTGGAACTAAATGTCTTACTTTAAGATGGAATACAGAACGACCAATTACATTAAAAGAACATGGCGGAGTTTCTTTATTAGTTGGTAATGATGTGCATAAAATCAGGGATTCATATAAAAAAATTATTAATATAGATTTTAAACCCACTCATCCTAAATATTGGGATGGGAAAACTGCATTTCGATGTTTAGAATGTATTATTAATTTCAAAATAAATTAAACACTAGTTTTAAGATAGAATATTTATGTTATTTAATTCACTTCAATTCATATTTTTTTTCCCAATTATAATTTTTATATATTTTATAACTCCATTTAAATATCGATGGGTCCCTTTATTAGTTGGTAGTTACTATTTTTATATGTGCTGGAAGCCTGAGTATATTTTTTTAATCTTATTATCTACTATTATTGATTATTATGCAGGGATCCAAATGGGTAAATATTCAGATAAAAATAGTAGAAAGCCATATCTTATATTAAGTCTTTTTACTAATTTGAGTCTCCTTTTTGCATTTAAATATTTTAATTTTTTTAATGAATCTACTCGAATAATTTTCAATTATTTTAATATTTTCTATAACGTTCCATCTTTTAATGTACTTTTACCTGTCGGTATTTCATTTTATACATTCCAAACTTTAAGCTATTCTATAGATGTATATCGAGGAAATAAAAAACCAGAAAAACATTTTGGTATTTTTGCACTCTATGTTGCTTTTTTCCCTCAATTAGTAGCAGGACCTATTGAGAGATCTACTAGGCTTTTGCCACAGCTAAAAAAAGCAGTTAATTTTAATTTTATAAGAGCTAAAGAAGGGTTGCTCCTTATGCTATGGGGATTTTTTAAAAAAATAGTTATTGCTGATAGATTAGCTGTAGTTGTAAATACTGTTTATAATAATCCTACAGATTATCAGGGTATTCCATTAATTATTGCATCAATTTTTTTTGCATTTCAAATTTACTGTGATTTTTCTGCTTATAGTGATATAGCTATTGGATGCTCTAAGATTATGGGCTATGATTTAATGAAAAATTTTAATCGCCCATATTTTTCAAAATCTATTTCTGAGTTTTGGAGAAGATGGCATATTTCATTAGGTTCTTGGTTTAGAGATTATCTCTATTTCCCACTTGGAGGAAATCGAGTTAAAAAATATCATTGGTATAATAATATAATGGGTGTTTTTTTGATTAGTGGTTTATGGCATGGGGCAAGTTGGAATTTTGTTATTTGGGGGGGACTACATGGTATTTATCAATTAATTGTATTTGAATTAAAACCTATAAAGAAAAAAATATTTAATTTTTTGCAAATTAAAAAAGAATTATTTTTTGTAAAAATATATCAAATTATCATTACTTTTATTTTAGTTGATTTTGCTTGGATTTTTTTTAGAGCAAATACTTTTAATGATGCGAAGTATATTATATTGAACCTATTATCAATTGACTTAAATGTATTTTATGATAAGTCCTTATTTAATTTAGGTCTCGATGAAAAAGATTGTTATTTAAGTATTATACTTATCTTATTTTTAATAATTGTACAAATTCTTCAAAGAAAAGGACCAATAATTCAAAGAGTATCAAATAAACATATCGTAGTAAGATGGTCTGTATATTTAATTGGTATGTTTAGTATAATAATTTTTGGATATTATGGTACAAAATACGATGCCTCCCAATTTATTTATTTTCAATTTTAATTATATTTATGAATAGTAAACATATATATAAAATATTTTTATTTTTATTTATTTTTTATTTAATATTCAATTTTTTAGAAATCTTATTAGTACAAAAACGTCCCCATGCAAAAAAATGGTCTTATATTTATAATAATAATACCAATATAGATATATTGTTTATGGGGAGTTCACATACTTATACAGGGATTAATCCAAATGTCCTAGATGATTTAATAGGGTTAGAAAGTTTTATCCTAGGCTCTGCTTCTCAAAATATTATTCAAACATATTTTAATTTGGTAGAAGTTTTGAAATATAAGAATCCAAAATTAATTATTATTGGATTGAATTCAATAATAACTAACAAAGAAAAAACAAAGTTAGGATATTATTACGAAAATCTTGATGGGATGAAATTAACAATTAATAAATATCAGAGTATCAAAAATACTTTAGATTCTAAATATTATGTAGAAGCCTTTTTACCTCTAGCAAGAGAACATTTTAATTGGAAGGATTTGAAGGATATTAATACAAAATATTTAAGAACGCATTTTAAAAATGAAGCATATACTAATAAAGGCCATAATGCCTTAGAACCTATATTTACTCAAAATGATTTTTTAGAATCAATTAAAAAAAGAAAAGAAAATGATAAATCGTACTTAGTAAACAATGAAAATTTAGATTATTTGCAAAAAATTTCCTTTTTATGTAGGAAGAATGATATTCAACTATTGGTATTTAAAACACCAACATTAAGAGAGATTGATTTAAATACCAATTTAGATATTTTAATTAATCATTATTCTGAAGAAAGTAATTTTCTATATTTAAACCTAGGACATTTTTTTACTGATTTGAGATTAAATTATTTAGATTTTTATGATTCTGGTCATCTTAGTAAAACAGGTGCCAAAAAAGTTACTAAACATTTAGCTCATTTTTTAATTGAAAATTATAGTGATAGATTAGATATTAATTTGAATTATAATGATATGCTTAGTAAATATGAACAACAAGAAAAAGAAAATTTGAAAAATTCTTTAGAGATAAAATCACTTGAGATCAATGAGGATGAAAAGGTAATTCATTTTATAGTAAATACATATAATTCTAATGTATCATATGCTTTTTATTTATATAAAAATGGTGAAAAGATAGATTATCAGATATATTCAGATAAAAATTATTATGAATTATTAAAACCAAAAGACAATAGTATCTATAAAATAAAATATTTTATAGTGCCAAATTTTATAAAAGAAAAAACTAAATCTAAAAATAAAAATTCAGGTTTTTTTAAAGAGTTTCAATTAAATGAATTATAATTTTCACAGATTATCTAAAAATTCTAATGATAGATTAAAATATTTAAAATCTTTATCATTTGATTCTGTAGTTAGAGAATGTCTATCAATATCAATTTTAGATAAAATTAAACTTTTTTTTTCAAATCAAAAAACTATTACTAAAGATAAACTACGTTCAATGATTATTAAGCAAAATCCTTTACCATATTATTTTAATGAATCTACAGTTTCTTCTTATCCTGGAGTATTTGAAAAAGCAAATTATAATTTAGTAAATGGAGTAAATATACATGGTGAACAATTTAATTATAAAATCCCTTTCCCCTGGAGAAATAATAAATCATCTAGAAATATACGATATAAAATTCAATCATGGGTTATGTATGATTCATTATTAAGAGCTGATTATAATGCTTTTCTTTCTTCTAAAAAAGATAATAAATATATTATTCCTATTATTGAATTAATATCAGAATGGATTGATTTATATATACTTGAGGATAATTATTGTGATGAATTTTCATGGTATGATATGGCGGTGGGACAAAGGGCAACAAAATTAGTTTATGTTATGCATAGAATTATTATAGATGATAATTTGTTTAAACAATATTTTCAATTCTTATCAAAGTTTATTCTAACATCAGAAATACATATGCTTGAACTAATGCAAAAAGATAAAATAGCTGTACATAGCAATCATGGTTTATTCCAAATGGCAGGATTATTATCTTTATCTAAAACATTCCCAATATATAGATTATCAAAAGATGCAAAAATTTTTTCAATATCTAATATAGTTAAAATGCTAAAAGAACATTTTACAAGTGATGGTTTACATAAAGAACATTCACCTGAATATCATATTTATATGGCAAACTACTTATCAACACTTATAGAATCACAATATATACAAGATTCTGATATATTAGATTTATGTAGAAAAGTAGTAGAAAATTCTAAATGGTTATATGACCCTTCTGAATATTTATTAGCGTTTGGAGATACTCATAATATACAAATAACAAAAAAAGCAAATTTTATAAATAATATGAATTCTAAAGATATTAAACCTCCATCAGGATTAAAGATTTTAAAAGAGGGAGGATTGGCAATATGTAGTAATCAAGTAACCTCATATTTAGCTTTTAATGCTCAATTTCATTCTAGACAGCATAAACATGCAGATGATTTAAATTTTTATCTTTATGATAAGGGAGTTCCAATCATTGTTGATTCAGGAACTTATAAATATGAATATGATGATCCTAAGAGAATATATATTGAATCTACAAGAGCTCATAATACTATAGAAATTGATGATTTAAATAATTCTAGATTAATGCATGATAGGTATGGATCATGTTTGATAAAAGCTCTGAAGTTTGATAAAATTTTTTATTTTAATGCAATACTAAAGCATAAGAATCTTTTTCAGCCTAATAAATCTGTATTTAAACAAAAGACAGGAGATGCAGTAAAAGTTGATATTATTCAGGAAAGAAAATTATTTTATATTTTTAAGAAATTATTAATTGTTTATGATACTTTATCTTCCGATAAAACACATAAATATACTCAATGGTTTCATTTTGATAAAGATTTTTCAATTAATCAAGATTCAAGTAATATTATATGCACTAACCAAGATGGAGAAATAATAACTAATATATATTCTAAGTCCTTTGGAGATAATTTAATAAAAGAACAAATTATCAAAGGGGAAAAATCATCTAATAATTTCCAAGGATGGGTTGCAAATTCCACAGGTACAGAATTAATTCCTAATTATGCATTAGGATTTGGCATTAAAGGTAAAATAGGATCATTTATAACAATCTTTGATTTAGATAATAGTGAACAGCCTACTATTGATATACAAAATAATGGAAAATTTATAAAATATCAAAATAATGAATTAGATCTTTTAATCAATAATGATAGCATTATTTTAAATAAAAATCAATATACAGTAAAATAAATAGAAATAATTATACATTTAAATAATTTTAGAGGTTTAGTATAAATATATGTAAAATTTCTATGAACAAAATGATAACTTATTCATTAAAGTAAAATAATGTATTTATAAATAGGACTAGATTTTAATTTTTATAATCAAAAACTATAAATTAAATATGAAATTTTGTATAGATAAAAAAAATTATATTAACAATGCAGCTAGTGATATTTCAGATGGTAAAATTATTATTTATCCAACTGACACATTATATGGTTTTGGTGTTGATGCAACAAATACTGCTGCGATTAAAGAGTTGAATATAATAAAAAAAAGAGAGCAACCTTATAGTATAATAGTTAATTCATTTTCTATGCTAACTAGATATTGCAATATAGATAAACAATTAGAAAAATTTGCAACTAAAATTTTTCCAGGGCCCTTTACACTTATTTTAAATAAAACAAAAAATAGTTCTTTATCAAAGCTGGTAACATTAAATCTTAATACTATTGGTATCAGGATACCTGATAGTAAGTTTATTTTAGATGTTGTGAAATATATTGATAAGCCTATTATAACAACAAGTGTAAATTCTCATAAAGAAAAATCACTAAATTCGACAATGAGTATTGAAAAGAGATATAGTGAATTTAATTTATATTATAGTTCTAAATCTAAAGATTCTTTAGGATCAACTATTATAGATTGTACAGTAAATCCATATAAAATTTTAAGACATGGAGATGGAATTTTGTAAATGAAAGTATATTTTAGAATATTACAATTTGCTAAGCCTTATAAAACTTATGTTATTATTTCATTGATTGCATCAATTGTGTATGTTTTATTTAATGGTGTGTCATTGTGGTTGATTGGCTCTTTGTTAAGTTCAATCATGAATCCTGAAGCAATAACTGTAGCAACATCAAACTCATTTACAGATAGATTTAATGGTTATATTTTTCAATTTATTGAAGACAGTACAGTTACTTCTCAATTAAAATTTTTATGCTATACTTTAATTATAGCATTCTTTTTTAAAAATGTATTTTTTTATATAAATAATATTTCTCTTTCTTATGCACAAAATGGAGTGATAATGAGCATAAGAAATCAACTATTTGAATCAACTCAAAATTTTCCTTTATCATATTATAAAAAAAATAAAACAGCTGATTTAGCAGCAAGAATGATTCACGATGTTAATATGTTAAGAAATACTTTCACAGCATCAGTGCAAAATTTATTTAATCAACCCTTAAATATATTATTTAGTATTATAGTACTTTTTTTAATTAATACAAAATTAGCATTAATTACATTAACAATGATTCCATTATCTGGATATGTAACTGTTAAAATTGGAGATAGTATTAGGCGAAAAGGCACAAGGTCAAGTAGATCAATGTCTGAATTAATGAATATAGTTATTGAAAATTTTTCTGGGATTAAGGTAATTAAAGCATTTACAAGAGAGTTATTAGAAATAAAAAAGTTTAAAGAAGCAAGTAAGGATATTTTTAATAGATTTTTACGTTTAGATAGTTTGAAATTTTTAGGTACACCTATAAATGATATGATAGGAGCAGTTTTAGCAGCAGTTTTACTTTGGATTGGAGGGCAAGCAGTATTAATTGAAGGAACATTAAGTGCAGATGGATTTATTAAATTTATCACGTTTTTATTTGCGATGTTACAGCCTGCAAAGAAATTATCGAATGTTCATATCACAATTAATAGGGGTATTGCATCAGCATTGAGAATTTTTAAAGTATTAGATAATAAAGAAACTTATAATGAATCAAATAAATTAAAAATAGATAGTTTTAATAATAATATTACGTTTAATAATGTGTCTTTTAAGTATGAAGAAAATAAAAATAATATTTTACATGATATAAATACTACTATTAAAAAAGGTGAGATTATTGCAGTTGTTGGAGAAAGTGGAGCTGGGAAAACAACTTTTGTTGATTTGATCCCTAGATATTTTGAAGTTAATGATGGTGAGATTTTATTCGACAATAAAAATATTAATGATATAAATGTATTTTCCTTAAGGGATAGAATTAGTATTGTTTCACAAGATAATTTGTTATTTAATAATACAATTTATAATAACATATTATTTGGTAATAAAGATGCAACAGAAAAAGATGTCTATAGAGCTGCAAAAATTGCAAATGCTGATGAATTTATTAACTCATTTCCTAAAAAATATGATACATTAGTTGGAGAAAAAGGGACAAAAGTATCAGGTGGACAAAAACAGCGGATTGCTATAGCTAGGGCTATTATTAAAGACCCTGATATTTTAATTTTGGATGAAGCTACATCAGCATTAGATTCTAAGGCTGAGAAAAAAATTAAAGAAGCAATTGATAATATAATTGAAGGAAGAACAGTTATAATAATTGCTCATAGATTATCTACAATACAAAATGCAGATAGGATTATTGTATTTGATAATGGTGAAATAGTTGAGGTAGGTAATCATAATGAATTAATGAATTTAAATGGTAAGTATAAGCAATTATCAGAAATGCAATTTGGTAATTTAAATTAATGATCGATAGGCAGGTAACGTGGCTAATACCAGTAAAAAATGGAATGCCATTTATAAAAGAATGTCTACAGTCTATTTATAATCAATCTTATTCAAATCAAAAAATAATAGCTTGGGATAATGGTTCTACAGATGGTTCACTTGATGAATTAAAAAAATGGATTCCAAAATTAATTAAAGGAGAAATAATATCTAATAAGCCAATTGATAATTTAGGTAAATGTAGAGCTGAGTTAGTAAAAAGAGCAAATACTGAGTTAATTGCAATTATGGATTGCGATGATATTAATCATAATGATAGATTAAAAATACAAGTTGAGTTAATAAATAAATCTGATAATATTGTTGGAGTTGGCTCATATATTAATAGAGTTGATAAAAATAATAACTTTATTAGAATAGAAAAATTACCTAAAACAAATCCTGATATTTTAAAATGGCAATTATTATTCAGGTGTCCTCTTTATCAACCAACTATGCTTTTGAAAAAAAGCATGGTTTTAAAATCTGGAAATTATAATAATCTTAGAACAGCTCAAGATTATGATTTGTGGCTTAGGTTAATTCAATTAGGTGATATAAAAATTATTGATAAGCCCTTAGTTAATTATAGGATATCAGGTAATACTGTATCTGATCATAATAGATTTAGATGGAATGAAATAAATAGAGATTTATATAAAAAATATGCAAAATATTTTTTTGATAAATCAAATAATAAAAATTTATTAGAATTATGGGATAATTTATCTCCACAATCAAGTAATTTTAAAAAAACAAAAATCAATACAAGGATATTTTTAAATTCATTAGTTGACTTTTCATTAAAAAATAATATAAATATTATTAATTTGTTAACTGATAAATTAGTTTTGAAACAATACTTTAGAACAAAAGAGGCAACAATGATAAAAAATATTCTATATTTTATCTATTTTCTATTATTTAGAGATATAAGGATTTTATATAAAATAAAATGAAAATAGTTCATTATAAAAGAACCCCCATCGCATGGGCTCCAGATGCTATATCTGATTGTATTAATAAATATACTGATCATGAATCATATGTAAATGAAAATTTTAAAGATGCTGATATTATTCATTATCATAATAAATACTTTAACATCCCAGATGTTAAAAAGATGGATGTTAAAATTAAAGATATAATAAAAATCCCTTCATTTATTATGTACCATAGTTTCCCAGAAATAGTTCATAATTTTTCTGATGTAGTACCGATTAGAAAATTTATTTACAATTTTTATAGATTTACATTTAGAAAATCACCAAGTACATTTATTAATAAAATAACAAATAAATCATATAAAGTAGAACAAATGGTACTTGGTCAGTATCAAGCAACATTGCCTAATTATAAAGGTTATAAAATTGTTCGAAATATTATTGATTTTTATTCAAAAGAATATGATATTAAAATTAATCAAAATTCAAAAATTAGAATTGGTTTTTCTCCAAGTAATGTTAAAAAAAGATCTAAATGGGAAACTAAGGGTCAAGGGAGGACAACAAAAATATTAAATAAAATTAAAAATCAATATTCAAATGTAGAGCTTGATATTATTACTAATGTTCCACTTGATCAATGTATAAAAAGAAAATCTGAATGTGATATTATTATTGATGAATGTGTTACACCTAGTTTTCATAGAAGTGGTTTAGAGGGACTTGCACTTGGGAAATTAACAATATGCTCTTTAGATAGTAAAGTTATTAATATTCTTAAAAAAGTCTCTAAAAGTGATATAACACCATTTGAAAACATT
>CETH01096302.1_pt1 | contig 14125 bp, 13 predicted proteins | sample 361461 | NCBI WGS metagenome assembly CETH01 (sample SAMEA2622695, study PRJEB7988) | marine metagenome | isolation source: saline water (ENVO:00002010), including
GCAGAAAGCCATGGAAATGCTTCATTAGAAAAATCAGCATTTGAAATTTTACTTAACAGATCTCTTGATTTAGGTCCTGCTACAACTAACACACCAATACTATTAGTAATATTTTCAAAAGTAACTGATCTATCATTAGGCATCCATTTTTTTATCCAATCGTGATCAAGTCTTTGAAATGCTCCAGCGGAAACTAAGTAATAAGAATCATCTGATTCTTTAGCTATTGTAAATTCAGAATGAACACCACCTTTAGTATTTAAAGCGTGACAAAGATTTACTCTACCATTTTTTTGTGGTAACTTATTAGCTACTAAATTATCAAGAAAATCTTTTGCACCTGGGCCTGAAATTCTGCATTTTGCAAACGCAGTCATATCTAAGATACCTACATTATTTTGAACATTTAAACATTCATTTCCTACATGCTCAAACCAATTTGATCTTCTAAAAGACCAATCATCTTTTTGATCAACTCCTGAAGGAGCAAACCAGTTAGCTCTTTCCCATCCAAATTTTTGTCCGAAAACACCACCTAAATTTTTTAATCGATCATAACATGGAGCTTGTCTTAATGGCCTTGCCGCTTCTCTTTCCTCATCTGGGTAATGAACAGTAAATACATTTGCATAAGCTTCTTCATTTTTTTCTATTAGGAATGACTTTGTTGCATAATCACCAAAACGTCTAGGATCGACACCAAGCATATCTATAGTTGGTTCGCCATCAACAATCCATTCCGCCAATTGCCAACCAGCACCACCTGCTGCAGTAATTCCAAAACTGTGACCTTCATTTATCCAAAAGTTTTTCAAACCCCACGCTGGACCAACTATTGGGCTACCGTCAGGAGTGTAACATATTGCGCCATTATAAACTTTTTTTACACCTACTTCTCCAAACACAGGAACACGGTGAATAGCAGATTCAATATGAGGTTCCAGTCTCTCTAAATCTTCTTGAAACAATTCAAACTCTGAATTTTGACTAGGACCATCAACATAGCATGCAGGTGCTCCTTTTTCATATGGACCTAAAATCAATCCACCCCTTTCTTCACGCATATACCACGAACTATCAGAGTCACGCAAAACTCCCATTTCAGGCAAGCCTTGTTCTTTTCTTTTTTGAATTTCTGGATGAGGTTCAGTAACTATGTATTGATGTTCTACTGGTATTACAGGAATATCAAGACCAACCATTTTTCCAGTTTGTCGTGCAAAGTTTCCCGTACAAGAAATTACATGTTCACATTCAATTTTACCTTTATCTGTTTCAACAGACCAAATATCATTTTCAAGTTGTTTTATTCCTATGACATTTGTATTTCTATAGATTTCAGCTCCTTTATCTCTAGCGCCTTTTGCTAACGCTTGAGTTAAATCAGCGGGCTGTATATATCCATCCTCAGGATGTTGTATTGCTCCTATTAACCCATCTGTATTACACAACGGCCAAATTTCTTTAACCTGATCTGGAGTTAAAAAATTCACTTTCACACCAATTGTTTTTGCTACTGCTGCATATTGATGATATTCATCCATACGATCTTGGGTTGTTGCTAAACGGATATTACTTACCACACTAAAACCCACATCTTGGCCTGTTTCTTCTTCAAGAGTTTTGTAAAAATTAACAGCATATTTATGAAGTTGTCCAACAGAATAACTCATATTAAATAAAGGAAGTAATCCTGCTGCATGCCAAGTAGAACCTGATGTTAATTCTTTTCTTTCAACCAAAACAACATCACTCCAACCTTTTTTTGCTAAATGATATAGTGCACTGACTCCTACAACACCCCCTCCTATTACGACAACTTTAGCTTTTACTTTCATATTTGTATCTCCAAAAAAATGCTGTACTTTCTTAATCATATTAAATAGATTGGGTCAATCATGCGTTATAATCTTATAAATTTTTCTGTGTTTATTTTTGTTTTAATTTCAACTAATGTTTTTAGCAAAGAAATGACACTTAAGGAGTTGTTTTTTGATGACTCAAAACCATACCACCTTAAAATTTTAGAAGCTTTGCCTAAGGAGGCTATTATTCAAATTGGTCCTGACGATGCAAAAAATACAGTAATTGAGTTTATGGATTATTTTTGTGGGTATTGTAAAAAAATTCAACCTGAACTAATAGATCTTGCGCAAAGAAGGAATGATACACGTATAGTATTTTTACAACATCCTATACTTAGTGAAAATTCTAAATTGATTTCAGAAATGGTTATTGCAGCTAATTTTCAAAATAAAGGAACAGAATTACATAATGGTTTATTTTCCATTTCAGGAAATCTAACACAAGCAAAACTTGATAAATTAATAACAGATTTAGACATCAATAAAACAAAACTAAGAATTGATATGGGTAAAGAAGAAACTAAAAATATTGTAAAATTATCTTCATTTATAGCCAATGGCTCTGGGGCTAGAGGCACACCATCTTTATTTTTTAATGAAGAATTTTTAGGAGGATATGTTCCAATAAATCAACTTGAAAGATTTTTAAAATAAAGCGCTTCCTCAAAAGAAAGCGCTTTAAAAATGATACATAGCTTACTCGTTTGCGCCAGAAACTTCCCTAGTGTTAGCGTTAAACGATTCTGTAAATGGTATAGAGACAACCTCAGCATCAACAGGAACTCCTGGAGTATCACTATATTGATCTGGAAGATGAACTTTATATTTTGATCCAACTGTACCTATTGGAAAACCATTTTTGCTCAAGTCTCCCTCATAAGGTACATATCCCATAGCAATATTTCTACCTTGTTCTGGATGATACCATGGAGAAGTTATGAAGCCACAAGGATCTTTTCCATCTTTAGATATCAACCAAAAATCTGGAGCATATTCCTCTATAGGTTTTCCACCTAAAGATAATCCTACTAATTGAAGTTTATAAGGTTTTTCACCAGCTCTTAGTTGGTCTCTCATCTTTTCTAGAACTTCTTTGCCAACATAATCTGCAGTTTTATTCCATTCACCTTTTCCAGATAAAGACACTTGATAACCTAGATTACATTGAAATGGATTATGTTGATTATCCATATCTTGACCCCAGGATAAAATACCTGCCTGAATTCTTCTATGATGGGCAGGTGCAATAACCATTAAATTATGTTTTTTTCCTGCTTCCAATACTGCGTTCCACATATCATCAGCATACAAAGTAGAGTCTCTTAAATAAATTTCATAACCTGCTTCACCAGAAAATCCTGACTGAGAAATTACACAGTCTCTACCACCGACTTTTGCCTCAGCTAAACCATAAAAAGGCATGTCATCTAATTGTACTTGATCTCCAATAAGATCTTTCATTAATCCTAGTGATTTTGGTCCTTGAATCTGTACTGGTGAAACATCTATTTCATCAATAGTAACATTGAATCTGTTATCATGGTTTACGCCTTGAAGATATAAACCAATATCACTATCGGATAAACTAAACCAAAATTCATCTTTTGAAATTCTTAAAAGTATTGGGTCATTCAACACACCGCCATATTGATTGCATAATATTACATATCTTGCTCTCATTGGTGAAATCTTTGTTGCATCTCTGGTAATAACATAGTCAACAAAGGCTTCTGCATCAGGTCCTTTAACTTGTATTTGCCTTTCAACTGCAACATTCCACATAGTTACATGATTTTTTATAGCTTCATATTCTACCATCGCTCCGCCATCCTCAGGTTTTACATAACCTCTAGGATGATAAATACGATTATAAACTGTAGCTCTCCAACAACCTGCTTCCATTGATAGATGCCAGTAGGGAGATTTTCTTACACGCGTAGAGATTAACATTTGTACAGGTGTAGAGCCACTTTGTCTTAAATTGTATGGGACCTTTCTGTCTGATTGATCCACTGATGTTACATGCTTAGTCATGCTTAACTCCTTAAAAAAAATATATTCTGGTGCGGTATCTAAACTTTTTTTGCTCCGCAATCATAAAATGAGCTTTAATCAAAAAATCTGGGGAGCTTGATCATAAAAAAAACAAAATTGGGCCAAACTAATGACATTTTGGATATATATTGATTATAATAATGGTAGTAATAAAAATTATAGCTTTGATGGGTCTATTTTTAGTGATGGCATGCTCAGCTGCTTACGAAGAATTGGGTGGGGTAGAATTTAAGAATAAAAAAAACTTTCAATATTATATTTTTCAAAATTATAAGGAAAAAGCAATATTTGAAGCTGAAGAAATGCATGATTGGAATTCTGCGAAACTATATTCTGAAAAAGCTTTAAAAGCAAAAAGGGGTTATTTAATCTATCCTGAAAAAATAGAGTATTGGAAAATTTCGAGTAATAAAATAGAAGATTTAACTGCTAGTTACAAGAATTTATTATCTATTTATGATCAAGCTTTAATTATAAATCCAGAGATTTTGGCTAAAGCTATTAGTTCACTAGATTGTTGGTTTGAACAAGAGGAAGAAAAATGGCAAAATTGGGATATTCAGAAATGTAAGAATGATTTCCATTCAGCTATGCATGAATTGTACTTCAAGATTTCAGATAACAGTAAATCAGAAACAAACGTAAACAGAAAAAAAAATACAGAAGAAGCGAAAACTAATAGGGTCACTATAGTAACTGAAAATTACCAAAATGAACCAATACAAATTATATATTTTGATTTTGATAATTTTGAATTAAGTGAAGTAAGCATTAATACTTTAACTGAATTTGTAGAAAAAAATAAAATTAATATAAGTAAGTTTATAGTAGTTGGACATACTGATACTAGAGGGACGAATAAGTATAATCTTGAATTATCTTTAAAAAGAGCAAACAAGATTAAGGAAATTCTAATTAAAATAGGTATTAAAGAAAAAGATATATCTGTTATTGGAAAGGGTGAAAATGACCTGGCAATTAGTACTCCTAACGATTTTAAGCACCCTGCAAATAGAAGGGCTGAGATTAAAATATTAAATTAACTTTTTCTTTTCACTTTTTTAGTATATGTGCGAATTTAATTTGCCAACTATGTATTCAAAAAAAACAAATAAAATTAATATTACTGTAAACCCATATTATTTAGATGAACAGTCTGAACCTGAGGATCAACATTTTGTTTGGGCATATCAAGTTACAATTGATAATCAAAGTGATGAAAAAGTGCAATTAAAAAATAGATACTGGAAAATTATTGACTCTAATGGATCAGAGCAAGAAGTCAAAGGTGAAGGTGTAGTAGGTGAACAACCTATTTTAAGCCCTGGAGAAAAATTTCAGTATACAAGTGGAACCCCTTTATCTACTCCTTCAGGATTTATGGAAGGATATTATGAAATGGAAACAAATGGAGGAAAAAAATTTGATGTTATCATACCTCAATTTTCTTTAGATAGTCCTTTTGTTAAAAATAACTTAAACTAATAATTTTTTAAGTATGCGAGATTTTCGCCCTATATTAAACATTCTTGGATTGCTTTTATGTATCGAGTCCTTAGCAATGTTTATTCCAATGTTATTTGATTTATTTAACTCTAAGCCTGACTGGAAACAATTTTTTTATATTGGCTCCTTAACTTTTTTTATTGGTTTAGTTTTAAATATAGGTTTCAAGAAAGAAAAAAACAAAATCAATATTAGACAAGCATTTTTGTTAACTGTTCTATCTTGGTTATTAATTGCATTTTTTGGCTCACTACCATTTGTATATTCAAGTTCTGCACTTAGTTTTACAGATGCTTTTTTTGAAACTGTTAGTGGAATAACTACAACAGGATCAACAGTTATTACACAACTAGATCTTTTATCAGAAGGTGTTTTGGTTTGGCGATCAATGTTACAGTGGTTTGGTGGTATTGGTATTATTGTTCTTGCTGTTGCAATTCTGCCAACACTACAAATCGGGGGAATGCAACTTCTTCATATGGAATTAGATGATCCATATGAAAAAACTCTACCCAAAATTAATAAATTTATTTTAGAAATTACATTTGTTTACATCAGTTTGACAATTATTTGTTTCTTCTTGTACTACATATTTGGTATGAGTAGTTTTGATGCACTTATACATTCTTTAACCACTATATCTACTGGTGGATTTTCTAACCATAATCTGTCTTTTGCTTTTTTTAACTCTTATGCATTAGAAAATATATCAATTTTGTTCATGATACTAGGAAGTTTGCCATTTGTTTTATATCTAAAATTTATTCATGGAGAAAAAAAATCAATATTCAAGGATGAACAAATAAGAATGTTTTTATTATTACTGTTATTTGTAATAACCATTACTTTAATATGGAATAAAAATTTTTTAGATATTGCATGGGGTGAGGCTTTAAGAATTACAGTTTTTAATATTACTTCTATTTTTACAGGTACTGGTTATGTGACTTCAAATTACAATGAGTGGGGCGGCTTCAGTTTATTAATAATTTTAATCATAATGTTTATTGGTGGTTGCGCTGGATCAACCACTGGTGGAATAAAAATTTTTAGATTACAAATACTTTTTAGAGGAGTAAAACTTCAAATTAAAAAATTAACTCAACCTCATGCAATCATTTTAATTAGATTTAACAAAAAGACAGTAAATGAAAATACTAACTCATCAATAATTAGCTTTTTCTTTATTTATATTCTAATTTTTATATTATCTTCAATTGGTCTAAGTTTTTTTCAACTAGATTTTCTAACAGCATTGTCTGCTTCTGCATCAGCCATTTCAAATGTGGGTCCCGGCATAGGTGAAGTATTAGGGCCATTAGGCAACTATTCTAATATCCATGATATTGCTAAGTGGATCTTAGCTATAACAATGTTGGTTGGGAGATTAGAAATATTTACAATTTTAATATTACTCTCTAAAAATTTTTGGTTTAAATAATTAAAGAATAAAATCTCTCATAAAATCTTTAAGTTGTTTATTTGACTCATTTGCAATATCATTTAAGCCAAAAAAAATTAACTCATCGATTATTCTCTCTCTCTCATTTATTGAGACATAAAGTCCTGAGGTCGTGGATCTTTTTGATTCAACCAAAGTTGATGAAATTAAATTATTCGAATTATTAAATAAATTAAACTCTATTAAAAAAAAAATTTCAAACTTATATACTGTCTTATCATTAAATTTTTTTGCATCCTTATTAGGGATTTCGTTTTGTATAAGAGAAGATTCAATTACATTTATTTCAAAGATATTTTCATTTCCAATTGAATTAAAATTCTCTTTTATCCAACTTTCTAACCTATCTGTAGGGCTAACTGCTAATGTATAACCAATATATGGATCTGTAATTTTTTTTTCATAAATATAATTTATTTCAATATTTTTTGATAAAACATTAAAACTTGGCAACTGACTATTATCAAAAACAATTTGCTCAAGCTTTTCTATTGGTTGGCATCCTAAAAGAATAATAAAAAAAATGATTAAAATTTTCATAATAAATTTAATATAATAGCTTGCTGCACAAACATTCTATTCTTAGCTTGTAACCAAACAACAGATTTTTTACTATCAAGCAACTCTGAAGATACTTCTTGACCTCTATTAGCTGGTAAACAATGCATAAATATTGCATCTTTCATAGCATATTTCATTATTTGTGAATTGACTTGATAATTCAAAAAATATTTTTTTTTATTAGTTTTTTCACCCATTGAGACCCAAGTATCTGTCATAATACAGTTTGATTTCTTGACACCCTCTTCAATGTTATCAGTCACAATTACATTTTTTATATTTTTATCGAAAATTTTTAATTTATTATCTCTTAAAATTCTTTTAGGCAAAATAATATTAAGCTTAAAAGAATATAGATTTTGCAAATGTATTAGCGATCTTAAAACATTATTATAATCACCTACCCAAGTAATAGTATTATTTTCTATCTTACCTATAGTTTCATTTATTGTTAATAAATCTGACAATATTTGACACGGATGACTGTATTCAGTTAAACCATTAATTATTGGAATTTTATTTAATAAACTTAATTTTCTTAACAATTTATGATCATTATTTCTAATCATCAAAATTTCGATATATTGTGATAAAGTTGTAATTATATCTTCAGCAGTCTCTCTTTTACCAAATCCAATGTCATTTTCATTAAGTTCAATTACCCTTCCTCCCATTTTTTGAAATCCAACTGTAAAACTTAATCGAGTTCTAGTTGAACTTTTTTTAAAAATTAAACCAAGAGTTTTGTTCTTACATTTATTTGAAAATAATTTAGGTTTTGCTTTTATTTTTTTCGATAAATTGATTATAAAGTTTAGTTCTTTTTTTGTATAATCAGATATATCTATAAAGTGTTTCATTTTAATAAAATAAATAATTCATTAATTATATTTGTTGCTTCATCAACATGTTTTTTAGTTATTATTAAAGGAGGAGCTAGTCTGACTATGTTATCACCTGCAGGAACGGTTAGTAATTTATTTTTTTTTAGTAAATTTGAAATCAATAAATTATTTTGCTTAGCTTTTATACCAAGTAATAATCCGGCACCTCTTATTTCTAAAAAATTTTTATGACTTTTTTCTAAAATTTTTAATTGCTTCCATAAATATCTGGCAATATTGTCAACTTTTTTTAAAAAATTTTTATCTGAGATTATCTTTAAGACTTCTCTTCCAACTGAGACTGCAAGTGGATTCCCACCATAAGTTGTGCCATGTTTCCCTTTGGTCATGCCAATACACGCATTATTTGTTGACAAACAAGCGCCTAAAGGAAAGCCAGATCCAATTCCTTTTGCTGTTGCCAATATATCAGGTTTTATTTTAGCCCATTCGTAAGAGTACAGTTTACCTGTTCTTCCAAATCCAGATTGCACCTCATCAAAAAAAAGTAGTATTTTATTTTTATTACATGTTTCTCTTAAAAATTTTAAAAAATCTAAAGAGGCAGGCTTAATACCTCCCTCACCTTGAATTGGCTCAATTAAAATTGCTCCAGTTTCTTCAGATATAGCTTTTTTTACGGCTGTTTTGTCATTAAAGGTGATGTTTTTATAACCTGATAATAAAGGTGTAAATCCCTCTGAATATTTTTTATTTTTTTGGGCAGATAAAGCGCCAAAAGTCCTTCCATGGAAAGCGCCTTTAAAAGTAATAATATTTTTTTTAGATTTATTTTTTTTGTTCCAATAACTTTTTATTACTTTCAATCCACATTCTATTGCTTCAGCACCAGAGTTTGTAAAAAAAACTTTATCAGCAAAAGTTTTGTTACAAAGTTCTTTTGCAAATTTTTCCTGATTAATATTTCTATATAGATTAGATGAGTGCCATAAGGTTTCTGATTGTTTTTTTAATATTTTAATTAAATTGGGATGACAGTGTCCTAGAGAGTTTACAGCAATTCCTCCTGCAAAATCTAAATATTTTTCACCTGAGTTTGAATATAAATAACACCCTTTTCCTTTTGAAATAATTAAATCTCTATCACCATAAGTTGGCATAATATAACTTTTAAAATTTTTATTCATAAAATTATTTTTAAGATTTTAACTTATATCCATTTTTAAACATAAAATAACATGAACTAAATAAACATATATTCAAAGAAACTAATATTATGCCTCCATTAAAAAGCGAACTATCAGATTGACCTATAAAGGCAAATCTAAAACCGTCAATATTGTAAAAGAAAGGGTTGTAAAGTGCAAAATTTTGCCAAAATTCAGGCAATCTTGAAATTGAATAAAATGTTCCAGATAAGAAAGTAAGTGGCAATACTATAAAATTAGTAATTCCCTGTTGCTGATCCCATTTATCTGCCCATATCCCAACCATGACTCCCATACTTCCCATCATTAAGCAACCCATTAAAGTATAAAAAAAAAGTGCAAAATAGGAATGTATAGAAAGTGGAACAAAAAAAATAATAACTAGAAAAGTTGTAAGTCCACAAATTACACCTCTTGCAATTGCACCGAGTATATAGCCACTAGCAAGTTCCAAATTAGATAAAGGTGACATTAAAATATCTACTATATTACCTTGAAACTTTGATTGACCAATACTGGAAGCACCATTTGCAAATGAATTTTGGAGCATTGTCATCATAATTAGACCAGGAGCAATAAATTCTGCAAGATTAATATTATTGATTTGTTTAACTGAGTTCCCTAATGCAAGAGAAAAAACTGCTAAAAAAAGAAGTGAACTTATTGCTGGGCCTATAACTGTTTGAATTCCAACTTTCAAAAATCTTAATACCTCTTTCTTAAATAAGGTAAAAAAACAAACATAATTATAGGAAAACATATTAATAATTACTTTTTTACTCTATTTTGTTTATTTAGGAAATAATAATAAAATGATTGATGAAAAAACCTTGATTAAATATGCTGTTAATTATTTAAGTAAATATACTTCTAGCAAAAAAAATTTAGAAAATATTCTAAAAAAAAAAATAAGAAGAATTACAGATGATAAAAAAAATAGATTTAAACTATATAATGATTTAAATTTTATTATCGAAAAATTAGAAAAAAATAATATAATTAATGATGAAAACTATACTAATTCAAAAATTAGATATCTTATTAATCAAGGAAAATCAAAAATATTTATAAAAAGATACCTAATTCAAAAAGGGATAAATACTAAATTAGCTAATACTCAAATTTTACAATTCTATAATTTAGATAATAACATTGAGTTAGAGAATGCAAAAAAATTTGCCATCAAAAAAAATTTAATGAATGATAAAATAGATTTTGAAAAAAAACTATCAAAAATGGCAAGGGCGGGTTTCAGTTATGAAATTTCTAAACAAGTGCTTAAATAAATTAATTTCTTAAATGAATTTTACCTTCAAGTAATCTTGCTATTTGTCTTGTGCCCTCAAACCTCTCAAAGGTTACTCTTATTATAGCTGTAAGAGGTGCAGCTAACAGAACTCCAATTATACCCCAAATTAATCCCCAAAAGATTAATGATAAAATAATGGTTATTGGGTGAAGACCAAATGCTTCGCCAAAAATTTTTGGTTCAATAATATTTCCAATAATTTGATGGAATAAAGCAGGTAAAAATATGACTAATAAAATAGATGATACATCACTGTATTGAAGAACAGCTATTGGAATTGGTAGAAGAACTGCAATAATGGATCCTACTACAGGTATAAAATTTAAAATAAATGTTAAAGATCCAAAAATAAATGCTAATTCAAGTCCCAACATCCAATATATCAATCCAGCTAAAATCCCTGTTATTGTAGAAGTGATAAATTTTGTAAAAATATATTTTTTAACATGTCCAATTATGTCGTTCCATTCTGGTGAAGTATTAGTGGGTTTTTTACCTAAAAGTAAGAATAAAGTCATAATAATAACTAACACTAATTTTGAGATAAAATTTGCACTATTACTTAGTATTGCTGACGCCCAATCTAATAAGGGTAAAGTATTAAGAGAGTTTTTTATCGTCTGCTGATCTATATTAATATCATATTCTTTTAATTCAGAGATTAATAAATCAATTATAATTAAAACTTTATTGTTATAGTCATCAGCCGATTTAAGAAAAGTTATTACTGAAGATCCTATAAAAGGTACTATAATAAAAAATAAAAAAACAATTAAACAAAGACTAACAAATACTGCTACAATTCTATGAACTTTTAAATAGTCAATTTGATAATCTATAATTGGTTCAATTAAAATTCTGATTAAAAGAGCAATAACTAAAGGAACTAAAAAAGGTTGGGCAAAATTCAAAATAAAAGCCACTGCAACACTTGCAATAATAAATAGTGAGCCAGTAACAATTTTATTATTTTCTAAACTATTGTTCATTTGTTAAGTTTAGGATCAAAAATTTCAGATTTTTCTTTAGGAAAAGACTCAACATAAAGAGATTGACTTGGAAATGCAAAATCTGCATCATTTTTTTCAACAATTTCTATTATTTTTACTGCTAATTCTTCTTTAACTTTCAAATAATCGGACCAATCATTAGTTAAAGTGAAAGCCTGGACTAACATATCAATAGAACTATCAGAAAAACTGTCAACTCTTACAAAAAAACTACTATTTTCATTTTTAGCAAAATCATCATTTTCTTGAATTAAATTTGTGATTTGATCTCTTATTTTTTTTAATTGATTTATAGTTGTCTTGTATTCTAAACCTATAAGCCAACGAATTCTTCTATGGTGGCGTCTAGAATAATTAGTAACTGATTGTTCTGCAAACTTATAATTAGGTACCATCACAGGGGTTGAGTCAAATCTTCTGACTAAAGTCGATCTAAAACCAATCTGTTCAACTACGCCTTCTACTTCTCCTGAAACTAAAATAACATCCCCTATTGTAAATCTTTTTTCCATGAGTATCATAATTCCACTTATTAAATTTTTAAATAAATCTTGAGCACCTAAAGCAACAGCAACACCAAATAAACCCAAACCTGCTATAACTGGTCCAACTTTTATACCCCATAATTCAAGAACTGCAACAATACCAAGAACTATGATTATAATTTCTAGACCTTTAAGTGTCCAATTCACTAATGGTTTAGAAATTTTATCTTCAAAATTTTTTACTATAAATGAAAAAGGGATTACAAGCTGATGAAGTAGCCAAAATATAAATATCGTTATTAAAGTTCGATTTACTAAATCAATAAACAGTTGAACTTCAGACGAAAGTTTAATGTATGAAGTTGCTATAAAAAAACCTATTACTATAGGTAAAAATTTTAGAGGTCCCTCAATTACAGAAACAACTGTATTGTCTATTTTGGTACTAGTTCGATTTACCAATTTGTTTAATTTGTTAATAATAAATTTAGCAAATAAACGTCTTAATACATAAAAAATTAAAAATATAATTATCCCTATGATAATTTCAGATGCATTAATTCCAAAAGCTCCTTGTTTCCAAACATCTAAAAAAAGTTCATTAAACCTATTGATAGCTTCCATTTTCTATTTATTTAATTATGTATGAATAATAATACCAGGAAAATCGTTATATTACTTAGTTTTTTATTAATGTTATTATTTTCCGCATCAGGATATACAAAAAATATGACTATTTATGATTTTTCTTTCGAAGATATTGACGGTAAACAAGTAAACCTTGAAAAATTTAGAGGTAAGCCAATATTTATGGTAAATACTGCATCTAGGTGCGGTTATACCCCTCAATATGCTAATCTTCAAAATCTTTTTATTAATTTTAAAGATACCGACTTAACAATTTTAGCGCTAACAAGTAATTCATTTAATCAAGAATATTCTTCAAACGAAGATATAAAAAAAATATGCTTAGTTAATTATGATATAGGATTTATTACTTCGTCACCAATAAATGTTAGAGGAAGTAATTCTCACGATATATTTAAGTGGTTAAAAGAAGATTATGGAAAAACTCCAAAATGGAATTTTTATAAGTATTTATTTGATAGATCAGGAGCTTTAACTTCTTCCTGGTCTTCAATGACAAAACCGGATCATTCAAAAATTTTAAGAGAAATAGATAGAGTATTATAAAATAAAAAAGCCCCCTAAAGGGGGCTTTAAAAAAAATCTATCTTGGACTACATCATTCCGCCCATGCCGCCCATGCCGCCCATGCCGCCCATGCCGCCGCCCATGTCAGGCATTGCAGGTGCAGGTTTATCTTCTGGAGCATCAGCTACCATTGCTTCAGTAGTAATTAACAATCCGGCAACTGAAGCCGCATCTTGAAGTGCGGTTCTAACAACTTTTGTAGGATCGATAATACCTGCTGATATCATATTTGTGTATTTATCTGCTTGTGCATCATAACCAATATTTGTGTCCTTACTTTCTCTAATTTTTCCAGCAACAACAGCTCCATCAACACCAGCATTTTCTGCAATCTGTCTTAATGGATGAAATAATGCTCTTCTAACAATATCAACTCCAATTTTTTGATCATCATTTGAAGTTTTAACAGAATTAAGAGATTTTGTAGCATAAGCAAGCGCTGCACCACCACCTGGAACAATACCTTCTTCTACTGCAGCTCTTGTTGCATGCATAGCATCTTCAACTCTATCTTTCTTTTCTTTAACTTCAACTTCTGTAGCACCACCGACTCTTATTACAGCAACACCACCAGCTAGTTTAGCTAATCTTTCTTGAAGTTTTT
>CETH01042441.1_pt1 | contig 14122 bp, 8 predicted proteins | sample 361461 | NCBI WGS metagenome assembly CETH01 (sample SAMEA2622695, study PRJEB7988) | marine metagenome | isolation source: saline water (ENVO:00002010), including
TTTATAAAATTAGCAGCAATTCAAGATACATTCAAGATTGAATCCTATAATCTTAATTTTTCTATTGAAGATAACAAATTATTTAAAGAACTATTTGATCCTTTAATAAATAACACAATAACCAAAGATCTATTTATTGAAAAAATACAGATATTGCGAAAATCAAATCAATTCTATAACCTATCATATAATTTCAAACTAAATGATAATAACAATTATAGCGTATTTTTTAATGCTGAAAAAATTAAACCACTTATCATTAATGATATAATCATAAAAGGCAACAAGAAAATCGATGCGTCTGAAATCATTAATTTAATTAGTTTTTCTAGAAAAGATACATTGGATACAAAAATATTATTAGAAGATATCCGATCAATTTATACTTTAGATTATTTTCATCATGTTTATTATCATGTAGATAATAGTAATCTTATTATTGAAGTAAAAGAAAAACCCTTTGAGCGATTAAAAATTGGAGCAACATGGGATAATTTTTATAAAATAATAGGTAAAGTAAAAGTTGATTTAATTTTTAAAAATGCCAATATAAGATTGCAAAATGAATTGCTTTTTTCAGGATTCATGCAAAATACATTTAATATTTACCATACTTTGAGACATGATAATCTGCTAAGTGTAATTCCTAATATAAAAATAAAAAATAAAATACAATCAATTGGAATGATTGATAATATTGATTTTACGAAACATATTATTGAACATAAATTAAAAGCTATTGGACTGGGAATTATTGCTCCATTAAAAAATAGAGGCTCATTATCTTTTCATTATAATTTTGCAAAAAGTTGGTATAATGATGATTATGGAATTACAGACAATTATACTAAAAATGATTTAGTCTTTACAACTTTCAAATTAAATGTTGACCAAATTGATAAATTACTCAAACCTAGGGATGGATATCAAATTAATTTAGACTACGAATCAAGTATTAATAATAATTCATTTAATGAATCTGACCTCAAATATTCATATATTAATTTTAAATTAAATTATTATAAAACATTCAAACAAGATCACACCCTAAGATATTATACATGGTATATTAAATCTATTGGAAATCTTCCTGTATATTTAAAAGCAAATTATGGCGGGGCAGAATGGACTATCGGATATGATGAATTTGATTTATATGCTACAAATTTAAAATTATATGGATTTGAATATCAGTATCATTATAAAAATAGTACAACTTTTAGATTTATAATTAGCAAACCAAGTTTTATCAATTTTGCGATAGATAATCAATCAATTCAAGAATTGCCTATAACATATGGAATAGGTGTAACAGTCCAATCTATATTAGGCCCATTTTCTTTTATTTGGGCTAGAGGAGATAAAAACATATTTGATAACTCAAATGAAAAAAAGAATATATTTTATTTTAACTTTGGCGTAAAATATTAAAATTGTTTATTATTAAATTAACTATATAGCCGCGATGGTGGAATTGGTAGACACGCTGGTCTTAGGAACCAGTGCCTTATGGCGTGGGGGTTCGACTCCCTCTCGCGGCACAAAGATTTTATTTATGATATAATATCTGAATATTTTCTTTTCTTAAATAAAAAGTAAGAATTAACAATACTTCTATTAAAAATAATTTTTTTATCAAATAAATCTCGGTCAGTCTTAGTCCTAATACTTGTAATTAATTTTCTTCGTTTAATAATAAACCTTAAATTTAGAAAAACTGATATAATTGCTATATAGTGACTAATAAAATGAAAAAATCTAAAAGTAAATAAATCCTTCAATGAAGATAAAAATTCTAATAACAATCTCAATGGCAAAAGATATAAAGACAAACCTATGGAGTAATTTGTCAAAAGTAATAATAGACTATTCCTATGGTTTAAATAAGTTTTTTTATGTGATTGATGTTTTAATGTTGCACCTCCTTTATGATAAATCATAGATTGAGGCTCAACATATATATCATATCCTGCCAAATGACATTTCCAATGATAGTCAATTTCTTCCATATGAGCAAAAAAACGCTCATCAAAACCACCAATTTTCTCAAATATATTTTTTTTTGTAATAAAACAAGCTCCTGAAGCCCAAAATATTTGTTTTCTATCATTATATTGCCCTGTATCATTTTCTATAGTATTAAAAATCCTTCCCCTTGTAAATGGGAAAACCAAATAATCAATATAGCCACCTGAACTTCCGGCATAATCAAATTTTGCTTTATTAAAATCAAGAATTTTAGGTTGTACAGATGAAATGTTTTTATTTGATTTAATACATGAGACTAAATAATCTAAAAAATTCATATCATGAACAGTGTCATTATTTAAAAATAACAAGTATTCTCCTTTTGCATGCTTAGAACCTAAGTTGCAACCTCCAGCATAACCTAAATTGGCATTAGATGAAATGAGATTAATTTCAGGAAATTGTTCTTTAACTAAGCTAGCGCTATGATCATTAGAATTATTATCTACAATAATAATCTCGTAATTAGAATATGAAATTCCTAATATTGATTGAACACAATCTTCTAATATCTTTTTATTATTATAATGAGGAATTATTATAGATACATCAATTACAGGTGTCATAATATTTATTTAGATGAAGCTGAAGACATTTTTTCTAAAATTTTATTTCTTTTATTAATCATTCTTTGATTGTTTTTATCAATTTTTAACCATTTTTCAACTTCATCTAAAGCCTCATTATCATAATCATTTAATAAATATAAATTTATTAAAGAATACATTAGTCCTTCTATTCTGTGATTTTCAAATGTGCTTTTACAAAAATCAATAAATAATTGTGGTTCCATATATCTTGCTAAAATATCACCAATATCTTTTTGTGCATTCACACTTAATTTATTTGCATAATTATCAATTAAAAATTTTTGTGCAATTAAATTTATTCCAGAGGAATAATCAATCTGAATTAAGCGACCCAAAACACTATAAATTTCATTTTGTTCAATATCTCCAGCTAAACAAAAATTAACAATTTCATCAATTAATATATCTACACAATTATGATAGCCCGATCTATCAATGATCTCATAAAACAAGGCCATTTTACTTTGCATAGAAACAGAACTATTTAATATATATTTATTTAACAAATTGGTAGTAAGATTATAATGGCCTAGTTCTAAAGATCTCAATACACCTATTAATTGAACTGTAATATCAAAATTATCTTTAATAAGATTTTTTATCATGTTTTTCTGATTTAATGTATCATTTAATGGCTTATAAATTTTATCAATAAATTCAAAACCAAGCCATGGATCAATTGGCAAAATATCTGGGGGAAAATATGATAACATATTAGTATTTAATTCTTTTAATTCTTCATATTCTTTATTCTTTAGTTTTTCTTGAGCCATTCTTAAATATGCAATTCTATAATTTTGTACTAATCGTTTAATATTATCACTAAAATGAATATCTTTATTATTAAGATTGGTATATTTATAAATACCATAACCCAAATCAACATGTTTAATATAATCATCTGCAGTTTTAATTGTATCAGTAGATAAACTTTGTGTTAAATTTTGCTTCATTTTATCATAATTAATTCTAAGCAAATCTTGATTATTTGAATTATTAAAAAGAACTCTATAAGTCATTCCTTCCATAAGAAGATATTCTTTTAATCCAATTTGATTATTTTCTGAAACAGTTGCTGCAAAATAAATTGGTCTATTCATACCCTCATCTTTTAAAATTTGTAATATCATATAATCTTGAATCCTTAAAACTTGTTTCTTATATGCTGGAATTTTAAAATTTAAAATTATATTATTATCAAGCTCTAATTCACAATCCAAAGATTCCCAAGGGACTTCACCTTTATATTCATCACCACACATACTATAACCTTCAATCGTACTTATCAAATAATCACTCTCTATACTATATATATCTTCAGATAATAATTCATTAGAAAATTTAAAATCTAATTTCGGCTCGATATTCATTAATTGTTCAATATACCAAGGGGTATTCAAAAGACTCAAATTAACAACTTTAACATCTTTTCGAATATTTTCAACTTCCTGTAAATACCATAATGGAAATGTATCATTATCTCCATTTGTAAATAAAACCGCATTGGGTTCACATGAATTCAGTAAATTATATCCATAATCCCATGCAACAAAAATTTTAGATCTATCATGTTCTTTATAATCAGCATAAATCATTTTTACTGGCATTAACATAAAAATAAAACAAGCAACAGAAATAGATATAAAAGAAGCAATCTGTGATTCTTCAAAAAATTTCCGAATTTTTTCTTGGATCATTGCGACACCCAACCCAATCCAAATTGAAAAAGTAAAAAAACTACCAACATAAGAATAATCTCTCTCTCGTGGCTGGGGATCATATTGATTTAAATATAAAATAATCATTATACCTGTTGCTAAAAAAACACTTAACACAGCTAAAGCTCTTTTCCAATCTTGAGAAAAATGAAATATCAACCCCAAAACACCAAATATAAAAGCTAAAGGAAGGCCATATCTAAACCAATCAATTCCATCTAATTTTCTATTACCAATCAACTCCCCATCTAAATCTTCAATAAGCCAGGGTTTTTCATTTTTATCAGATCTACCAATAAATTGCCAAGCCAAATACCTTAAATACATTTCTTTAATTTGATAATTCCATATAAATTTTGCTTTTTCTTGAAATGAAGGATTACTCTTATCTTTTGTCCAGCGCTTCCAGTGGCCGGGACTATTTTGAATAGCAGAAGTTGGATTGAATGATGTTACTGCCCCATATTGATCTCTATTAATATATGCCAAAGCTCGATCTAAATTATCTGGATTATTTTCATTAATCCTCGGATGTTGACTTGAACGAATGAAAATTGAAGCATAAGTTGAATAACCAATAATAATTAAAAAAAGGCATGAAAAAAATATTTTAATTGGATAGATATATTCAGATTCTTTTTCCCAAAAAATAAAATAGCCTAGAGCAAATAATAATAAAAATAAAACAAACATACCTAATATAGTAGAAGTTGTTTGCCAAAATAAAACACCAAAAAAACTAAGATCATCTTTTTTCTTATTAAATAAATTTTTCTGTTTTACAACTTGAGTTCTTTCTTCTTTCAATTGATCAATAAACGTATAATCTATATTTGATTCATTGATTTTTTCTAAATCAATAGTATTCAAATATAAAATATATGTTTCTTCAATTTGATTGATTTGATTAATATAATCTTGCTCAATATCTCCAACACTCTTAATAAACATTTTATTAAACATTAAAAATGATAATATTAAAATTGAGCTAATAGATAATATTTTTGCACAATTAGATATTCTGATATTGTAATTATAAAAATGTAATGTGATTATAGATGATATAATTAATAAACAGAAAATGATAAAAATACTTATACTATTTAATTTACTAACTATATCAGGTAAGCCTAATATAATTCCACTATATATAATTAAAAAACAAGCAAGTGTAATAAACATTACAAAAAAGAAATTAAAAAAATTAAACTCATATTTTTTAAAAAATATAATAAGACCTATAAATGGTAATGCTAATAAATTTAATAAATGTACACCTGTAGCCAAACCAAGCATATAAGAAATCAATAATAAATATCTTACATTCCATTTATCATTTGATTTTACAGACCACTTTAAAATCATCCATAATACAATCGCTGTAAAAAAAGTTGATAACGAATAAACTTCAGATTCAACAGCATTAAACCAATGTGAATCAGAGATTGCAAATGTAATTGCTCCAATGAAAGCACTAATATTAATAATAATAAAATTCGATAAGGAATCTGATTTACCTTTGAATTCAGAAATTAAATAGACAATTATTAAATATAAAAATAAAACAGAAAAAGCACTAAAGATTGGAGAAATTAAATTTACACGCGCTCCAATATCATTAAAAAATGGGAAACTACTAAAAACATTTCCTAATAATAAAAATAAAGGAGCTCCAGGTGGATGCGGAACACCCATAATATAAGAGGTCGCTATAAATTCTCCACAATCCCAAAAAGATGTTGTGGGAGCCATAGTCATTAAGTAAATAACAAAAGAAATTAAAAATGAAGAAAATGCTAATATTCTATGACCTGTTTTAAACATATATAATCATCCTATATTCACAAACTCTAATATATTACTATAATCATTTAATAATTTATGCTTTAATTTAATATTTTTTACTAATTCCGGGTCACTATTAACAATATTAAATGCTAATATTTTTGCATGCCTTATAATTTTCATATCATTAACTATATCTAATAATTTATTTGACATATAACCATGCTGTTTTGTTCCACAAAATTCACCAGGACCCCTTAATTTTAAATCTTCATCTGCAATATCAAAACCATTTAAATTTTTTTCTAAAATAGATAACCGTTTAAAAGATACATCTGTTTTTTTTCTTTGAATTAAATAACAATAAGATTGATACTTCCCCCTACCAACTCTTCCTCTTAATTGATGTAATTGTGTAAGGCCAAAACGTTCAGAATTTTGAATAACCATAATTGTCGCATTGGGATTATTAATTCCCACTTCTACAACTGTAGTTGATACAAGACATTGAATCTCTTTGTTATTAACTTTATTAATTAGTGTATTTTTTTCATCTTTTTTTAATTTCCCATGCAAAAATCCTATTTTATATTTTTTAAAAATATCTTTAGAAAATTTTTCATATGCACTTTCAGCATCAGCAGCATCTATTTTTTCTGATTCTTGAATAATTGGATATACAATAAAACAAAATCTTCCCTTATCCATTTCATGCTTCATTTTTTTATATACTACATCAATATTAGATTCATTAATTATTTTTGTTTTAATTGGAATTCTATTTTTAGGTTGTTCATCAATCCAAGATAGATCCATATCTCCATGAATAGCAAACGACAAAGTTCTCGGGATTGGGGTAGCTGTCATTGCTAAAATATTAACTTGTTTACCTTTTATAATCAAATTCTTTCTTTGCTCAACCCCGAATCGATGTTGTTCATCAATAACGGCTAAACCTAAATTAAAAAATTTCACTTTTTCCTGAATTAAAGCATGTGTACCTATAATAATATTAATTTCACCTTTTTCTAAGCGTTCATAAATATTTTGTTTTTTCTTTTCATCTATATTGCTAATTAATAATTCACAAGAAATATCAATACGTTTATAATATTCATTAAAACTATCATAATGCTGTTCCGCTAAAATTTCAGTTGGTGCCATTATAGCAACCTGTGAACCATTCGCTACCACAATTGCTGATGTTAAAATTGCAACAATGGTTTTACCGCAACCCACATCTCCCTGTATTAAACGATTCATCGGTTTTGACAATGATAAATCTTTTCTAATTTCTCTTAATACATTAATTTGAGCATTAGTTAATTCAAAACCTAAATTTTCATATATTTCTCTTACATAAGGTCCTCTTTGATTAATTTTTTCTCCATCAGAATTATCAATTTTATATTTATTTAAAGCTAAAACTAATTGTAAAAAAAAGTATTCATCAAATTTTATTCTATACAATGCCTTAGATAATGCTTCATTAGAATCTGGATTATGCATTTGTCGCATCGCATCATTCAAAGACATTAATGCTTCATTTCTAATAAATTTTTGATCAAAATGATCTTCAACAGAATGAATAGAATTAAAACTATTAATAATTAATTTTCGGATTCCTCTACTGTCTAGACTTAATTGTTTTAATTGAGTATTACTAGAATATATGGGGATAATTTTACCAGTATTTAAAAAATTATTACTTGTATCTAAAAGATCAAATTCAGGATGGATAATTCTATAACCTCTATAAAATTCAACTTTACCATAAATAGCCAAAACATCTCCAATATTAAATTTATCCATAATCCATGATAGGCCATTAAACCAAATTCCTAATATTTCACCCGTATCATCTTTCAATTGGACTTGAAAATATTTCCCTCTTTTTAAAGGCTTTATCCCAAAAGAAGCAACCGTACCAATGATTACAACATTTTCACCAATTTTAATTGTAGAAATTTTTTTGATATTGGTTCTATCTAAATATTTTCGAGGATAATTTTTTAATAAATCTTTAATATTATTAATACCAAAACTTCTTAAAACTTTTCCTCTCTTAGGGCCAACGCCTTTAAGATATTGAACTTCTGTATCAAGATTAACTTTATAGGAAGGTGTATCCACCAAATTATTTATTTAAATTTAAATAATTACTTTTAATTTTTTCAAAATCATTCATATATGATTGATATTTATTTTTTTCATGATCAACAACATTTTTAGGTGCTTTAGAAATAAAATTTTCATTATCTAATTTTTTCTTAATATTATTCATTCGTGATTCTAAATCATTCATTTTTGTCTTGAGCCTTAATAATTCTTTATCAAAATCAATTAAACCCTTTAATGGTAAAAATATTTCTAAATTTTTAATCACAATAGTTGCAGATTGACTTGGTTTAGTAATATCACTACCAACTTCTATTTTATTAATATTTAATAGATGCTTAAGATGTAATTCATTTGCTAATAAAACATTACCTTTCTTATCACTCCTACAGAATACATCTATTCTTTTTTTAGGTGAAATTCCTAAATCAATTTTCATATTTCTTATCGCTGATATAATTTCCATTAATAATTCAATGTTTTGATCATTATTATTATCAATATATGATTTTTCACACTTAGGCCATGATGCATTAATTAATAATTCTTTTGAATTGAAATTTGACCAAATTTCTTCAGTAATAAATGGTGCATATGGATGTAATATTTTCAAAATATTTTTTAAAACATGGACCATTACTGATTGAGCAATTTTACTGCTATTCTTATCTTTTCCATATATCCTTGATTTTGAAAATTCAATATACCAATCACAGTAATCTTTCCATATAAAATTATATATTTTTTTAATTACATCATTTAGTTTATAATTTTTATAATCTTTATCAATATCTAGAATTAGTCTATTGAATTTTGATAAAATCCATAAATCTGTAAAATCAAGATCACTCTTATCAATCAAATTTAAATCTGTAAAATAATTATCATCTAAATTCATAAAAATAAATCGAGAAGAATTCCACAATTTATTCATAAAATTTCTACCCTGATCTAATCTATCTTCTGAAAATTGAATATCTAAACCTTGAGGAGCCATCATTAAAATACTCACTCGTACTGCATCAACTCCATATTTATCAAATAAATCTATAGGATCTGGAGAATTTCCCAATGATTTACTCATTTTCTGTCCCTTTTGATCTCTAATAATGCTAGTAAAATAAACATTAGAAAAAGGGATTTCATTTTTAAAATAAAGTCCCGACATAATCATTCTTGCTACCCAGAAAAATATTATATCAGGCCCTGTAACTAAATCTTGTGTAGGATAAAACTTTTTTAAATCAGATGAATCATTTGGCCAGCCAAGTGTAGCTATGGGCCAAATCCAAGAACTAAACCACGTATCTAAGACATCCTGATCCTGAACCCATCCTTCGCCTTCAGGAGGAATAGCAGAACAATACATTTCATCATCTTTATACCAAACAGGTATTCTATGTCCCCACCATAATTGTCTAGAAATACACCAATCTTGAATATTCTCCAACCAATGATTATATATTTTTGTCCATCGATTAGGATGAAAATTAATTTTTTTATTTTTAACTACTTCTAAAGCAGGTTTACTAAAACTTTCCATTTTCAAAAACCATTGTTTTGATAATCTCGGTTCAACGACTGCATCTGTGCGCTCAGAATGACCCACCTTATGCAAATGATCTTCAGTTTTAATTAAAATTTTATTATTAGATAACTCTTCTACAATTTTATTTCTAACTACAAATCTATCTAAATTTTGAAATCTTTCAGGTACAGACTCATTCATAGTTCCATCATCATTCATAATATTAATAATTTCTAAATTATGACGTTGCCCCATTACAAAATCATTGGGATCATGCGCAGGCGTAACTTTTACGCATCCTGTCCCAAATTCCATATCTACAAATTCATCAGAAAAAATTGGAATTTCTTTATTAACAATAGGTAAAATAATTTTTTTACCGATAAATGCTTTATATCTTTTATCATTTGGATTCACAGCAACTCCAGTATCACCTAGCATTGTTTCAGGTCTTGTTGTTGCAACAACTAGAAAATCATCTGAATCTTTAATTGGATATTTTAAATGCCACAATTTACCATTAGATTCTTTATGAATAACTTCTTCATCAGATAAAGCTGTTTTACCAAGGGGATCCCAATTAATCATCCTCTCACCTTTATAAATCAATCCATCATTATATAGCTTTACAAAAGTTTCAATTACAGCATTATAATAATCATCATCCATTGTAAATCGTTGCCTGCTCCAATCACAAGAACAGCCTAATCTTTTTAATTGCTTAATAATTGTACCACTATACTTTTCTGTCCACTCCCAAGAGTGTTCTAAAAATTTTTCTCTACCTATTTCTTTTTTATGTATATTTTGATCTTTAAGATATTTTGTTACTTTTGCTTCTGTTGCAATAGAAGCATGATCAGTCCCTGGAAGCCATAATGTATTTTTACCTTCCATGCGAGCTTTTCGAATCAAAATATCTTGAATTGTATTATTTAACACATGGCCTAAATGCAGAATTCCTGTAACATTTGGAGGGGGAATCATTATAGTAAATGAAGTATCCAAATCTTCATTTGGTTTAAAACAATCAGAATCCTCCCATACTTTATACCATTTTTGTTCGAGATTATCAGGATTATATGTTTTAGATAATTCTTTTGCCACGTGTTCTCTTTCTTTTAACTATAAATATATATTATAAATTAATAATTTAATGTACATCTTTTAAAAAATAATTCTGAAATTATTATATGAAATACGGAACAATTGCTACAGGGTCACAAGAATCATTAGATACGGCAAAATATATTTTAAAAAATAATGGTAATGCTTTTGATGCTGCAATTGCTGCAGTTTTTACATCAATGACATCAGAATTTGCTCTCACTGGTGCTGGAGGTGGAGGAACATTATTAGGAATTAATAATGGACAGTCTCCAATTATATATGATTTTTTTGTCGACTGCCCTAAAATAACAAATAAAAAAAATAATTTTCAAAAAATTCAAGTTGATTTTGGTGATACTCAACAAAATTTTTATGCTGGAGAAGGATCTGTCGCAATTCCTGGAACAATCATGGGATTAATTCAAGCACATAAAGATAACGGGAAATTGCCATTAAATATCATACTAGAACCTGCAATTGATTGTGCAAAAAATGGAATTTATTTATCTGAATATCAAGTATTTATCAATTCACTGGTTAAGCCCATTTTAACATTAACAAATGAAGGAAAAAAATTATTTAATAATGAGAATGGTTTTCTAAAAGAGGGTGATTTATTTTCTAATTCTGAATTTGCAGATTTTCTTCTTCAATTAGGAAAAGATGGAAGCGATTTTTTTTATAGGGGAGATTGCGCTGAATTAATAGATAAACATTTCTCAGAATATGGATACATCACAAAAAATAATCTTGAAAACTATAAAGTAATTAAAAGAAAACCTCTTTCATTTCAGATTAATGAACATACAGTTTTCACAAATCCTGCTCCTGCTTTTGGAGGAAATTTAATTAAATTTTTATTTGAAATTTTAAAAAGATCTGATGCATTAAATGCAGATGAATCTTCTTTAATTAAAGCAATGATGATAACTTCTCTTGCCAGACAAGACAATTGTAAAGATCCTAATAATGATAAGGAAATTGACAATTTATTACATGAAGAAATCATCAATAAATACATTCATTATTATAATAATGAAGATAAAATATCTGATTTATATCCACTCTCAGGATTTGGATCTACAACACATACTAGCGTTTTAGATAAGGATAATAATGCGGTAAGTATAACCACAACAAATGGAGAGGGAAGTGGATATTTTATTCCTGAATGTGGCATTATGATGAATAATATGCTAGGAGAAGAAGATTTAAATCCATTCGGCTTTCATCAATGGAAGACCATTAGAAGACTACCAACCATGATTTCTCCAACAATAATTACAAGCACAAATAATATTGATTATGTATTGGGTAGTGGAGGAAGCAACAGAATACGATCTGCCAATATTCAGGTTATTTTAAATGTGCTTATTAAAAAACTATCATTAAAAGATGCAATTAATAATCCAAGAATGCATCTTGAAGGTAACACTTTGTTTTATGAGCCCGGTGTTAATATCCCAAATAAAAAATATTTAAAAAATATTATATTAAATCCATTTAAAAATAAAAGTTTATTTTTTGGTGGAGTTAATACTGTTAGCTCAAATGATGCAATAGGAGATCCAAGAAGGGGGGGTGTTGGAGAAGTCTATTAAGACTATGATGCAAAAGTATTAACAATGGCAACACCAATTACAATTAACAACAAACCTACAATAGCTTGCCACTGTAATATTTGATCATATATAAAGTAACCAAATATTGAAATACAAAAAATACCCAATCCAGACCAAGTAGCATATACAATGCTTATTGGTAAACTTTCCATTGCAAATGTTAAAAAATAAAATGCCAAAATATAAAATATAGATAAACTAATGGTTGGTAAAATCTTAGTAAAATTTTGAGAAGCAGGTAATAGCATAGTTCCAGTCACTTCACATAGAATTGCTAATATAAGATAAAAATATGCCATAAAAATAATGAGTTAATTAATAAGAATTCTCTGAATCTTGGAAATTGTTTTTTATTAAAAAGATAAATGTATTGTAAATATTCTTTCATTTTAACTGATAATTATTGATCTAAATTTTCAATATTAATATAAAGTCTAAATAAATAAAAGATATTTCATAACAGTTTATTAAAATCATTAATAATATCTTGATAAATCGGTACGGGTTTTTGTATAATAAAATTAAATGCTACACTTACAATAGTTGATTCACAAACAGCTTCTAATGTTTCTTTATTAAATACTACTGAATGAATATCAAAACTTGTATTCCCTATTCTTGATACACGCTGGCCAATAATTAATTTAGAGGGATGTTCTACTTGCATTAAATAATCAATCTTGGCTGATGCAACAATTAAGGATCTTTCTTTATAATCTATATTCCAGCGTTTAAAAAATAAAATTCTAGCATCTTCTACATAACTTAAAAATACAGCATTATTAACATGACCAAATGCATCCAAATCTTTCCATCGTGTAGAAATTTCATGCTTTAATAAAAAATCATCTAAATTATATTTTTTCTTACTCATCTTCTATCTTATTTAAAAAATAATCAACAGCCTTTTCAAATGATAATAAAATATTTTCATTATATATATCTTTTGATGGAGAAAAAATATCAGAATCATGATATTTTGTTTTATTAATGATAACATAATCCAAATCAATAATTTCTAAAGATTCATTTAATATATATGCATTATTAGACCAAGAGCCTGGAGTCATAATTAAACCATCAAATTTATTTCGATTTTTATGTAAATAGGATACTGCCTTCACTTCATTATGCGTTTGCATAATTTTAATGCTAGTATTTTTATCTCTAATATATTTTCTAATATATTGATTAATCTTATCTAAAGTAAGTTTTTCACCAGCTTTAGCAGATTCAATTCCAAATAAATTCATATTTGGCCCATGTAAAATTAATATTCTCATTTATCTTTAATAAATTCTATGTACATATTAAAAATTTTTTGATGACATTCAAAAGCTAAAACTGGACATTTATCAATATCAAAAAATGTTGCATCATAAGCATCATCACCAGTCTGTAATTCATCCCAATTAACAATATCCATAATCATACCAATTAAAAGGACGTCTCCAAAAATAGAATTAAAATGAGAACATGTTCCTAATAAAGCAGACATACTCCCCATTAAATTTGTTTCTTCTTTTAATTCTCTTTTAGCTCCTTCTTCTAATGTTTCACCTAATTCTAAAAAGCCTCCAGGTAAACTCCATGACCCTTTTGCAGGTTCAAAAGCTCTTCTAA